>Ga0207677_10000137_pt1 | contig 59866 bp, 53 predicted proteins | sample KBSMisM42_FD_184311 | JGI IMG/M metagenome (GOLD analysis project Ga0207677, IMG submission 184311) | Miscanthus rhizosphere microbial communities from Kellogg Biological Station, Michigan, USA - KBS Miscanthus M4-2 (SPAdes) (version 2) | ecosystem: Host-associated > Plants > Roots >...
GAGGCCGGCGGTGTCGCCCGACAGCTGCTCCTCGAGGCTCTTGAGCCGCTTGATCGAGTTGGAGATCGTCTTCCAGTTGGTCAGCATGCCGCCGAGCCAGCGATGGTTGACGAAATGCTGGCCCGAGCGGCGCGCCGCCTCGGCGATCGGGTCCTGCGCCTGGCGCTTGGTGCCGACGTAAAGCACCTTGCCGCCGGCGGCGACGGTCTGCCGCACGAAATCCAGCGCCCGCGCGAACAGCGGCACGGTCTGCGACAGATCGATGATGTGCACCCCGTTGCGCTCGCCGAAGATATACGGCTTCATCTTGGGGTTCCAGCGGTGGGTCTGGTGGCCGAAATGCGCCCCGGCCTCGAGCAATTGCTGCATGGTGACGTCGGTGGACGCCATGATCGTTCTCCTTCCGGTTATGCCTCTGCAGGGCCGAGAGATCCCGGATCAGATCCGGGACACCGGTATGATGACCCTGCATGTGGAATGCGGGCGCAGGTAGCGGCGATGGCAGCGGAAATCAAGCACCTGTCCGGGATCGGCCCGCCCGCGTCAGTCCCGAACCGGCGCTCTGTCGGCCGCGCGCGTGGAACATTTTGTCGCTTGACAGCCGAACAAAACATGAACATGTACGGTTTCGGGAGCTAAATCGGGCTTCGGTTCGTTCTGCTGTGGATAAAAGAGGGGAAAAGCCGTGGCTCAATCGCTCTCGATCGTCTTCTTCCTGGGCCTGCTCGCCGCGCTCGGCCTGGTCCTCGAGCTCACCTTCAAGGCGCATTGGCCGCTTATCGTCGCCGCCTTGCGGGGGATTCCGCCGGCGCCGGCGCCCCGGCAGGTGCCGGCGCGGCCGCGGCAGCGGCGCGCTGCCGCCTGATCCGCGCATAGCTCGCCATGCTGAACGGAGTCAGCGCGAGGTAGACGATCACCACGAAGCTCAGCGTATGCCATGGCGCGATGAACAGCGCTCCGCCCAGCAAAGCGATGAAGACGATCGCCTCCAGGCGCACGCTCCGCCGCAGCCTGAACGAGCCCAGCGACCAGGTGGCGAGGCTCGAAATGACCATGAACGCGGCAAAGGCCGACCACGGCGCGACCAGCCGGTAGTCCCTGAGCCACGCCCATTCCCCCTCGCTCGCCAGCCAGAGCAGGATCGGCAGCAGCATCAGCCCCGCCCCGGCCGGCGCCGGCACCCCGGTGAGGAAGCCGGCCGACTTGTGCGGCTGGTCCTCGGCGTCGATGCGGGCGTTGAAGCGGGCGAGCCGCAGCGCCATGCAGACGGCGTAGGCCAAAGCGAACAGCCAGCCGAAGCGCGGCAGCGCCTGCAGCACCCAGAGATGGACGATGATCGCGGGCGACACCCCGAAGGCGATGACGTCCGACAGCGAATCGAGCTCGGCGCCGAAGCGCGTCTGGCCGCGCAGCGCCCGGGCGATTCGCCCGTCCATGCCGTCGAGCAGAGCGGCGGCGCCGATGCAGGCGAGCGCCGCGTCCCAATCCGCCGAGATCGCGAAGCGGACCGCGGTGAGGCCCGAGCAAAGGGCGAGCGCGGTGATTGCGTTGGGAATGACCGCCCGCAGCGGAATTCCGCGCCGCGGCACGGCCCGCCTTTCCTCTCTCATTGGGCGACGCCCTCGATCAGCTCGGAGACGCCGGCCCGCGCGATGATCGTCTCGCCGGCGATCGCGCGCTGGCCGAGCAGCACCTGGGAGGAGGTGCCGGCGGGCAGATAGACGTCGACCCGGCTGCCGAACCGGATCAGGCCGACGCGCTGGCCGGGGCCGACGCGGTCGCCGACCTTGATCCAGGGGACGATCCGGCGCGCCACCAGCCCGGCGATCTGGGTGAAGGCGACCCGGGTGCCGTCGTCGCCCTCGACCAGGATGTGCTGGCGTTCATTGTCCTCGCTGGCCTTGTCGAGATCCGCGTTGAGGAACTTGCCGGCGATGTAGGCCACCCGGGCGATCGTGCCGGCGATCGGGGTCCGGTTGATGTGGACGTCGAACACGCTCATGAAGATCGAGACCCGGATCACCGGCTCGTCGGTCAGCCCGCCCTCCCCGCACAGCTCGCGCGGCGGCGGCACCGTCGCGATCATGGTGACGAGCCCGTCCGCAGGGGCGACGATCAGCCCCTCGCCGAGCGGGGTGGTGCGGATCGGATCGCGGAAGAAGGCGGCCGTCCACAGGGTCAGCCCGGCCGCCAGCCAGCCGATGACGTCCCAGCCGAGCACCAGCCACAGCAGCACCGTCGCGGCGAGCGCGACGACGACGAACTTGCGCCCCTCGGGATGGACCGAAGGCCAGCGCCATTTGACGTTGGTGGTGACCAGATCCGGCTTTTCGAGCGACGACATCGGCCAGCCTTTAGGCGGTGCGGCGAAGCGAGACAACCGCGCGCCGGGGCGGTTGACAGGGTGACGCCACTGCTTAGGACGGCGCGCAACCCACGAACCTCACGAAAGCGCACAGCCCTCATGGCGAAGATCAAGGTGAAGAACCCCGTCGTCGAGCTGGACGGCGACGAGATGACGCGGATCATCTGGCAATGGATCCGGGAGCGGCTGATCCTGCCCTATCTCGACGTCGACCTGCTCTATTACGACCTCGGCATCGAGAAGCGCGACGAGACCGACGACCGGATCACGGTCGATGCCGCCAACGCGATCAAGGAGCATGGCGTCGGCGTCAAATGCGCGACGATCACGCCCGACGAGGCGCGGGTCGAGGAGTTCGGCCTCAAGAAGATGTGGCGCTCGCCCAACGGCACGATCCGCAACATTCTCGGCGGCGTCGTCTTCCGCGAGCCGATCGTGATCGACAACGTGCCGCGGCTGATTCCGAGCTGGACCGACCCGATCGTCGTCGGCCGCCACGCTTTCGGCGACCAGTATCGCGCCACCGACTTTCTCGTTCCCGGGCCCGGCAAGCTCACCATGAAATGGGAGGGCGCGAACGGCGAGACGATCGAGCACGAGGTGTTCGACTATCCGGGCAGCGGCGTCGCCATGGGGATGTACAATCTCGACGAATCGATCCGCGACTTCGCTTATGCCTGCTTCAACTACGGGCTGAACCGGGAATGGCCGGTCTATCTTTCGACCAAGAACACCATCCTCAAGGCCTATGACGGGCGCTTCAAGGACATCTTCCAGGAGGTTTACGACCGGGAGTTCCGCGACCGCTTCGTCGCCAAGCGGATCGCCTACGAGCACCGGCTGATCGACGACATGGTCGCCTCGGCGCTGAAATGGAGCGGCAAGTTCGTCTGGGCGTGCAAGAATTATGACGGCGACGTCCAGTCCGACCAGGTCGCCCAGGGCTTCGGCTCGCTGGGGCTGATGACCTCGATCCTGATGACTCCCGACGGCAAGACGGTCGAGGCCGAGGCGGCGCATGGCACCGTCACCCGCCACTACCGCATGCACCAGGCCGGCAAGGCGACCTCGACCAACCCGATCGCCTCGATCTTCGCCTGGACCGGCGGCCTCAAATATCGGGGGCGTTTCGACGGCACGCCCGAGGTCACCCGCTTCGCCGAGACGCTCGAACGGGTCTGCATCGAGACCGTGGAACAAGGCAAGATGACCAAGGATCTCGCCATCCTGATCGGCCCCGAGCAGAGCTGGATGACGACCGAGCAATTCTTCGAGGCGATCCGGGTCAACCTCGAGGCGGCGATGGCGGCGCAGGAGAGCCAGCCGGCCTGAAGACCTCCCCCGTCATTGCGAGGAGCGCAGCGCTACGCTCGCGACGCCTTGCCTGCGTCGGGCGATCTCACCTGCTCGCGCCTGATGCCGAGGCCGATGATCCGCCCGGGAATCCGCCGCAGCAGCGGGAAGCGGTCGAGCAGGCGGATGACGAGCGGCGCCTTGCGGATCGGCGCGCCGGGCTGAAGCAGCCGGCCGATGATCCGGTCCTGCGCCGCTTTCTGGCCGGCCTGGATCATCCTGGTCGGAAACAGCCGGCGCTGCTCGACCCGGCCGAGCAGCGGATCGACCTCCTCGCCCCGGCCGAGCGGCCCGGCGAGGATGTTGGCCGCCGCCACCGCGTCCTGGACCGCGAGGTTGATGCCGATCCCGCCGATCGGCGACATCGCATGGGCGGCATCGCCGATCGCGAGCAGGCCGGGCCGGTGCCAGCGGGTCAGCCGGTCGAGCTTGACGCTGAGCAAATGGAGATCGGTGATCTCGTCGAGCTCGGCGAGGTCGAGCTCCGGCGCGGCCGCCGCGACCTCCTCGCGGATCGCGTCGATGCCGCGCGCCTGATAGGCCTCCGCCGCGCCCTTGGGGATGAGGAAGGCGCATTGCCAATAATCGCCGCGGTCGATCAGCACGAGCAGGCGGCCGCGCTCGACATTGCCGCGCAGCCCGCCCTGCTGATCGTTCGGCTTGGCGATGCGGAACCAGAACACGTCCATCGGCGCGCCGAGATCCTCGACCGGAAGCAGCTGGCGGACGATCGAGGCGCGGCCGTCGGCAGCGAGGGTAAGGCGGCCGCGAAGCTCGCGGCCGTCCTCCAACCGGCCTCCCGCCACCCTGCCCTGCTCCTCGACGAAGCCGGCGACCGGCGTGCACATTTCCAGCCGGAAGCCGGGATAGCCGGCCGCCGCCTCGCGCAGGAAAGTGAGAAAGTCCCATTGCGGCATCATCGCGATGAACGGCGCCGGCGTGGCGAGGTGGGAGAGATCGCCGATCGTCCATTCGCGACCGGCCACCCGAAGCCGCGCCTCGGCGACCCGATTGTGCGGCCGTTCCAGGAAGCGCTCGAGCAGGCCGAGCTGGGCGAGGATTTCCATCGTCGAGGGATGAACCGTGTCGCCGCGGAAATCGCGCAGGAAGTCGGCATGCTTTTCGAGGACGAGCACGTCGAGGCCGGCGCGGGCGAACAGCAGCCCCGCCATCATTCCGGCCGGGCCGCCGCCGACGATCAGGAGATCCGCGTCCATCGAGGCTGACAATCGCGCTCATTGCGGCATAAAGGCAAGATGACCCACGGCGAATTCGGCACTTCCGGACTCAGCGACGCGCTCGTCATCCTCGGCGCGGCCGGGATCGTCATCCCCGCTTTCGCCCGGATCCGGATCAGCCCGGTGATCGGCTTCATCCTGATCGGCATCCTGGTCGGGCCCTCGGGCCTCGGCGCGATGGTCGCGCGGCTGCCGTGGCTCAACTATCTGACCATCTCCAATCCCGAAGCGATCGCGCCGTTCGCCGAGCTCGGCATCATCCTGCTGCTGTTCTCGATCGGGCTGGAATTGTCGTTCCGCCGCTTGTGGGGGATGCGGCGGCTGGTGTTCGGGGTCGGCGCCGCCGAATTGCTGCTGTCGGCCGCCCTGATCGGCGTCGCCATCCATCTCGCCGGCCATGGCTGGATCGCCGCCTTCGCGCTCGGCACCGCGCTCGCTTTGTCGTCGACCGCGGTCGTGCTGCCTCTGGTCGGCACCGCCAGCCCGGTCGGCCGCTCGGCCTTCGCGATGCTGCTGTTCGAGGATCTCGCCTTGGTGCCGATCGTGTTCGCGCTCGGCGCGCTCGCGCCCACCGCGCAGGGCGGATTCGAGGGGCTGCTCCAGACCCTCGGGCTCGGCGCCGCGGTGATCGCGGCGATGCTGCTGCTCGGCCGCTTCGCGCTGCCGCGGCTGTTCGCCCAGGCGGCGCGGACCAAGAGCCCGGAGCTGTTCCTCTCGGTCAGCCTGCTCGTCGTCATCGCCGCCAGCCTCGCCACCGCCGCCGCCGGCCTGTCGCCGATCGTCGGCGCGCTCGTCGCCGGCGTGCTGATCGCCGAGACCGAATATCAGGGCGAGGTCGGGCTGATGACGGCGCCGTTTCGCGGCCTCGGCCTCGGCATCTTCCTGATCACCGTAGGGATGAGCCTCGATCTCGGCTTCATCCTCTCGGCCTGGGCGCAATTGCTCGCCGCCCTGGTCGGGGTGATGCTGGTCAAGACCGTGGTCACCGCCCTGCTGCTCCGGCTCGGCGGCAGGCGGCAGGCGGTCGCGGCCGAGGCGAGCCTGCTCATGGCCTCGCCCTCGGAAACCACGCTGATCGTGCTCGGCGCGGCTTCGGCGGCCGGGCTGATCGGCCGCGACACCGCAGCCTTCTGGCAGATCGTCACCGCGATGGGGCTGACCCTGACCCCCCTGCTCGCCCGCCTCGGCCGCGACGCCGCCCAGCGGATCGAGCGGCGCAGCGAGGACGACGCCGCGGCGCTGACGCCGAGCCGGGAGGAGCCGCGCGCGGTGGTGATCGGCTTCGGCCGGGTCGGCCGGCTGGTCGCCGAGATGCTCGCCCTGCACGGCAGGCCCTATGTCGCGGTCGATTCGGACATCGATTCGGTCAAGGCCGCCCGCGCCGAGGGCTTTCCGCTGATCTTCGGCGACGCCTCGCGGCCGGAATTGCTCGACCGGCTCAACCTCGGCCATGCCAGCGCCCTGATCCTCACCATGGACGATCCGGTCCAGGTGGTGCGGATGGTGAAGAGGGTGCGCGGCTGGTGCCCCGAGCTCACCATCGTCGCCCGAGCGCGCGACGCCGTCCATGCCGCCGAGCTCTATCGGGCCGGCGCCACCGACGCCGTCCCCGAAACGCTCGAATCCTCGCTCCAGCTGTCCGAGGCGGTGCTGGTCGATCTCGGCATGGCGATGGGCCCGGTGATCGCCTCGATCCACGAGAAACGCGCCGAGCTCAGGCAGCAGATCATGGAGATGGGCGAGCTGGACCGTGAGCCGCCGCAGCGGGGACGGCGGCTGCGGGATTCTAGGCGGGCATAGTCGCATCATTGAGCGCGTCTATGATGGCCGCTATCGCCGCTTCCGCCTGCGATCCGTCCGGTCCGCCTCCCTGGGCCATGTCCGGTCGGCCTCCTCCTCCCTGCCCGCCGAGCTTCGCCACGGCCTTTCTTACCAGATCGACCGCATTGCGCCGGTCCACCAGATCGTCGGTGACCCCTACTGCCACTGACGCCTTTCCGTCATTCCGTGCGATTGCGACGGCGACGCCCGAGCCCAAGCTGGCCTTCGCGCTGTCGATCAGCCCGCGCAAATCCTTCGGGTCCAGGCCATCGACCACGCGCTGGAAGAACGGATGGCCACCGACAATTGCCTGGCCATGCGCGGTTGAGGTCGAATGGCCGGCGGCGGCGCCCGCAGCGGGTGCTATGGATGCTCCGCCGCCCATCGCCAGCGCCTTCTTCGCCTCGGCGAGCTCGCGCTCGAGGCGGCGGCGCTCCTCGACCAGCGCGGCGACCCGGGCGGGGACCTCGTCCGGCGCCGTCTTCAGCGCCGCGGCGGCCTCCTTGAGCCGATCCTCGCGCGCGGTCAGCCAGAGCCTCGCCGCTTCCCCGGTCAGCGCCTCGATGCGGCGGACGCCGGCGGCGACCGCGCTCTCCGAGACGATCTTGAACAGCTGGATGTCGCCGAGCGCGCTCACATGGGTGCCGCCGCACAGCTCGACCGAATAAGCCGCCTCCTCCTCGTCGCCCATCGAGAGGACCCGGACCTCCTCGCCATATTTCTCGCCGAACAGCGCCAGCGCGCCCGCCTCGACCGCCGCGTCGGGCGTCATCAGCCGGATGCCGACCGGCTTGTTCTCGCGGATGTGGCGGTTGACGTCAGCCTCGACGGTCTCGATCTCCGCGCGCGTCATCGGCTTGGGATGCGAGAAATCGAAGCGAAAATGGTCGGGCGCGACCAGGCTGCCTTTCTGGGTGACATGGCCGCCGAGCCGCCTGCGCAATGCGGCGTGGAGCAAATGGGTCGCCGAATGATTGGCGCGCACCTTCGAGCGCCGGGCCGAGTCGACGCTGAGATGGACGGCGTCGCCGACCGCGACCGCGCCCTTCAGGATCCTTGCATGATGGGCGTGGAGCTTGCCGAGCGGCTTCGACGTATCCTCAACTTCGGCCTCCAGCCCCTTGTCCGAGCTGATCTTTCCGGTATCGCCTATCTGGCCGCCGCTCTCGCCGTAAAAGGGCGTCTGGTTGGTCAGGATGACGACCTTGTCGCCGGCCGATGCCTGGTCGACGCGCGCGCCGTCCTTGACCAGGGCGGTGACCACGCCCTCGCCGTCATGGCCGAGATAGCCGGTGAACTCGGTCGCGCCCTCGGCCTCGGCGATGTCGAACCAGATGTCCTCGGAGGCCTTGGCGCCGCTGCCCTTCCAGGCGGCGCGGGCCTGCGCCTTCTGCGCGGCCATGGCGTCGTCGAAGCCGGCGCGATCGACTCCGAAGCCCTGGGCGCGCAGCGCGTCCTCGGTAAGGTCGTAGGGGAAGCCGTACGTGTCGTAGAGCTTGAACGCGGTCGCCCCGGGCAGGGTGTCGCCGGGCTTCATCGCGCCCGTCGCCTCGTCGAGCAGCCTGAGGCCGTTGGCCAGGGTCTGGCGGAAGCGGGTCTCCTCGAGCTTCAGGGTCTCCTCGATCAGCGGCTGGGCACGGACCAGATCGGGATAGGCGGCGCCCATCTCGGCGGTCAGAGCGGGGACGAGCCGGTGCATCAGCGGTTCGGCGGCGCCGAGCAGATGGGCATGGCGCATCGCCCGGCGCATGATCCGGCGAAGCACATAGCCCCTGCCCTCGTTCGCCGGCAGCACGCCGTCGGCGATCAGGAAGCCCGAGGCGCGCAGATGATCGGCGATCACCTTGTGGCTGACGCTGCCGGCATCCGTCTTGGTCAGCTCGGCCGAGGCGCCGATCAGCTCGCGGAAGGTGTTGATGTCGAAGACGTTGTGGACGCCCTGGAGCACGGTCGAGATGCGCTCCAGCCCCATGCCGGTGTCGATCGACGGCCGCGGCAGCTCGCGGACGATCTCATTGTCCTCCTGCTCGTACTGCATGAAGACGAGGTTCCAGATCTCGACGAAGCGGTCGCCGTCCTCGTCCGGCGAGCCCGGCGGGCCGCCCGCGATTTGTGGCCCATGGTCGAAGAAGATCTCCGAGCAGGGCCCGCACGGCCCGTTGTCGCCCATCGCCCAGAAATTGTCCTTGGTGGCGATCCGGATGATCCGCTCGTCGGGCAGGCCGGCGATCTTCTTCCACAGGTTCCAGGCGTCGTCGTCGGTATGGTAGACGGTGACGGTGAGCCGATCCCGGTCGAGGCCGAACTCGCCGGTGATCAGCCGCCAGGCGAGCTCGATCGCCCGCTCCTTGAAATAGTCGCCGAACGAGAAATTGCCGAGCATCTCGAAGAAGGTGAGATGGCGGGCGGTATAGCCGACATTGTCGAGGTCGTTATGCTTGCCGCCGGCGCGGACGCATTTCTGCGAGGAAGCCGCGGTCGAATAGGGCCGGGTCTCGAGGCCGGTGAAGACGTTCTTGAACGGCACCATGCCGGCGTTGACGAACATCAGGGTGGGGTCGTTCTGCGGCACCAGCGGCGCCGAGGGCACGATTTGGTGCTGTGCGTCCCCGAAATAGTCGAGGAAGGTCCGCCTGATGTCGTTGGTCGAGGTCATGGCAGGGATTTAGGCGACATGCTGCGCTGCGGCAAGCAAGGGCTCGGACCGCGGGCGGGCGGCCCAAAACTGACGAAGTTGAAGGCTTCGAGGCCGAATCCCGTCAGCTTTGTCAGCTTTCGCGCTTCCGGGGCCGGTTGGGCGAGGCGATCGGTCGGAGCCGGGCGGAAGCGTCCCATGACGGGAACATAGCGCGAACAATGGCCAAAGACAAGGAAAGAGGATGCTGGGCGCTGCCGCGCGCGGGACGAGCCGCGCTTTTGCCCCCTTGCGCTTCGTCCGCAAAGGGTGAAGGCTGGACCTTTCCCCATGAGGCGCGCGGCCGCGTCTTCCCGCGGAGCCCGCGTGCGGCGAGCAGGAGACGCATATGCCCACCAGAGCTGCAGGCACCAGAACGATCGCGCTCGTGGGCCCCGGCGGGGCGGGTAAGACCAGCCTAGCCGAGGCCCTTCTTTTTGCCTCCGGCGCGACCGGCCGGCAGGGCTCGGTGGCCGACGGCTCGAGCGTCGGCGACGCCAGCCCCGAGGCGCGCGCCCGCGGCGGCTCGACCGAGCTCAACCTGCTGCATTTCGATTATTTGGACGACCGCTATGCGCTGATCGACGCGCCGGGATCGGTCGGCTTTGCCGCCGACGGCGCGCTCGGCATGGCCGCGGCCGATCTCGCCCTCGTCGTCGTCGATCCCGACCCGGCCCGCGCCCTGCTCGCCGAGCCGACGCTGCGCCGGCTGGAAGAGCTCGGCGTCCCGCACATCATCTTCGTCAACAAGATCGATCAGGCGCGAGGCTCGATCCAGGCCCTGCTGGAAGCGCTCCAGCCGATGTCGAAATCGCCCCTGATCGCCCGCTGGATCCCGATCCGCGACGGCGAGGCGATCACCGGCTTCGTCGATATCGCGCTCGAGCGCGCTTATTATTACCGCAAGGGCCAGCCTTCCGAGCAGAAGGAGATCCCCGCCGACCTCGCCGACCGCGAGGCGCTGGAGCGCAGCCAGATGCTCGAGCAGCTCGCCGACCATGACGACGCCCTGCTCGAGCAATTGCTGATGGACGAGATCCCGGACCGGCAGACGGTGTTCGACGACCTCGCCAAGGAGACCGGCCACGGCCAGATCGTCCCCGTCCTGTTCGGCTCCGCCCAGAACGGCTTCGGCGTGCGCCGGCTGATGAAGGCGCTGCGCCACGAGACGCCGGGGCCGGAGGCCGCGGCGGAGCGGCTCGGCGCGACCGGCAGCTGCGCGTTCGTGTTCAAGGTCAGCCATGGCGGCGCGATGGGCCGGCTTTCTTACGCCCGAATCTTCGGCGGCGCGCTCAAGGAGGGCCAGGAGCTGAAGTCGAGCGGCGGCGAGGCGGTGCGAATCGGCACATTGTTCGCCGTCCAGGGCGACAAGACCGCCAAGCTCGCCGAGGCCAAAGCCGGCGACGTCGTCGCGATCGCCAAGCTGGAGGGAGTCCATGCCGGCGAGTGGCTTGCCGCCGGCGCCGCGCCGCCGACCCCGGAGATCGCCCAGCCGGTGCGCAATTACGCGCTCGCCATCGCCACCAGGGACCGCAAGGACGACGTCCGCCTCTCGACCGCGCTGCACAAGCTCACCGAGGAGGACCGGGCGCTGACCTGGGAGCAGGACGAGGAGATGCACGAGACCCGCCTGCGCGGAGTCAATGACGAGCATCTCAAGGTGACGCTGGAGCGGCTCAAGCGGCGCTACGGCGTGCCCGTCGATTCGCGCCAGCCCGCGGTCGGCTACAAGGAATCGATTCGCAAGACGGTCACCCAGCGCGGCCGCCACAAGAAGCAGTCGGGCGGCCACGGCCAGTTCGGCGATTGCGTGATCGAGGTGAAGCCGCTGGCGCGCGGCGGCGGCTTCAGGTTCGACGACAAGATCACCGGCGGGGTCATCCCCAAGCAGTGGATCCCGGCGGTCGAGGCGGGGGTCAAGGACGCGCTCGCCAAAGGCCCGCTCGGCTTCCCGGTGGTCGACGTCGCGGTGACCCTGATCGACGGCTCCTACCACACCGTCGACAGCTCGGAGATCGCGTTCCGCACCGCCGGCCGGATCGGCATGGCCGAAGCGCTTGCCCAGGCCGCGCCGCATCTGCTCGAGCCGGTCCAGAAGGTGACGATCACGGTGCCGAGCAACGCGACCTCGAAGGCGACCTCGGCCGTGGCGAGCCGGCGCGGGCAGATGCTCGGCATGGGCCCGCGCGAGGGCTGGTCGCGCTGGGACCTGATCGAGGCGCTGATCCCCGAGGCCGAGATGCAGGGCTTCGACGCCGAGCTGCGCTCGCTGAGCCAGGGGCTGGCGACCTACGAGGCGGAGTTCGACCATCTCGCCGAGCTGAACGGAGCGCTCGCCGACAAGGTCGTCCACAAGGAGCTGGAGCCCGCCTAGACTCGGATTCGTTTGAACTCCGCCGCCGTTCGCCCTGAGCCCGAACGGGGTGGTTAGATCGCGATTGCGCCGTAGCGACAAGCGTGTTGAGATTTGATACGGTCCCGCGATGGCGGACGTCTTCCTGTCCTATGGGCGCTCCACGCGGCCGCGGGTTGCCGAGATCAGCGAGGCGATGGAAGCCGGCGGCTACAGCCTGTGGTGGGACAAGGCGCTGAACGCGTCCGACGATTATGCGATGGTGATCGAGCGCGAGATCGACGCCGCCCGCTGCGTCGTCGTCGCCTGGTCGGCGCAGGCGCGCCAGTCGCTGTGGGTGCGCGCCGAGGCCAATGAGGCGCTCGACAACGGCAAGCTCGTCCAGATCAACCTCGACGCCTGCCGGCTGCCCTTGCCCTTCACCATGCTCCATTTCCTCGATTTCCGGCCGTGGCGGGGCGAGCGCGAGGGCTCGCCCTGGGCCGAGTTCGACGGCCGCGTCGGCGGCATGCTGCGGGGCGAGGCGTATGACGATTCGGCGGCGCCCGCGCCCGGGCCGGCGCTGCAGGGCTTCGGCAGGATGGCGCTGCTCGGCTGGGCGGCGATCCTGCTCGCCGCGCTGACCGCGGCGGCGGTGGCGATGGTCGCGACCGGCCGGCTGGCGCCGGCGACGTTCAGCGCGCTGACCCTGTTCGCGCTGGCGGCGGCCGCGATCCTGATGGCGCTCGCGGCCTTCGTGCTGGTACGCGTCAGCCTGGCGTCGCGGCGATGAGCGGCCCGACCAACCGCCGCTTCGTGCGCAGCGCCTGGACCTTGCTCGCCTTCCAGTTCGCCGCCGCGGCGGGCGCGACCGGGCTGGCGGTCTGGGCGGCGACCAAGGTCCAGACTCTGGTCGACCAGCGCGACCTCCTCCAGCAGCGCGTCAGCGAGCTCGAAGCGCAGCCGGCGCCAGCGCCGCCGGCAATCGAAGCGCCGCCGGTCGAGGAGGTGGCGGTGCCGGTCGAAACGCCCGCGCCGCCGCCTCCGCCGCCGCCTCCGCCGCGCGGGCCGGCGGCGACGGTGCCGGACCGCCCGGTCCGCACGCCGCCGCCGCGGCTGCGCCGGCCGCCGCCGCCGGTGATCGTTCCGGTGATCCCGACCCCGGTCCAGATCGACAAGCCGCCGCCCCCGCCCCCGCCGCCGCCACCCCCTCCGCCTCCGCCCCCGCCGCCCCAGGAGCGGCCGCGGCGCGAGCGGCCGCGGATCACGATCACGCCCTTCATCCCGGGGCTCAACCTCGGCCCGCGGCGCCCGCGGCGCGACCCGGTGCCGCCGACCGGCCAGCAGCCGCCGCAGGGTCAGCAGCCGCAGCCGGGCACGACCACCAGCCCGAACCGGGCGGTCGGCCCGGCCGGCACGATCCAGACCCAGCCGCGAATAAGGCGGCCGCAGCCGACGACAACGCCGCCGGACCCGACTCCGCCGAAGTGACCGCGCTCGCTTGACCGGCGGGCGACAATCGGCTTCCTCGGCATCAGACCATCCGGGAGCGCGCCATGGCCAAGAAGCTGACCTACTGGATTCTTGCCGGCCTCGTGCTCGGCATCCTCGCCGGCTGGGCGATCAACTATGCGATCGCGGACGGCACGCCCGCGGGCGACGAGCGGCTCGCCACCATCGCCGGCTATTTCTCGATCGTCACCACCCTCTTCCTGCGCCTCATCAAGATGATCATCGCGCCGCTGGTCTTCTCGACCCTGGTCGTCGGAGTCGCCCATATGGGCGATACCGCCGCGCTCGGGCGGGTCGGCTCCAAGGCGATCGGCTGGTTCGTCTGCGCCAGCCTGGTGTCGCTCACCCTCGGCCTGATCCTGGTCAATCTGCTGCAGCCCGGAGTCGGCCTCGATTTCCCGATTCCCCCCGCCGACGCCGCCAGCGGGGTCGAGCGCACCGCTTTCAACCTGCGCGACTTCATCACCCATCTCGTGCCGCAATCGATGATCGACGCGATGGCGAACAACGAGATCCTCCAGATCGTCGTCTTCTCGCTGTTCGTCGGGGTGGCGATCACCGCGATCGGGGAAAAGGCCAGGCCGCTGGTGCGGGCGACCGAGGCGCTGGTCGCGGTGATGCTCCAGATCACCAATTACGTGATGCGGGTCGCGCCGATCGCGGTGTTCGCCGCGGTCACCGCTTCGGTCGCCGAGCGCGGCCCGGCGATCCTCGGCACGTTCGGCTATTTCATCGGCAGCTTCTATTTCGGGCTGGTCATCCTCTGGGTGCTGCTGATCGGCATCTGCTTCCTGATCGTCGGCCAGCGCACCCGCCTGCTGGTCCGCTACATCCGCGAGCCGATCCTGCTCGCTTTCTCGACCGCCTCGTCGGAAGCGGCCTTCCCGCGCACGCTGGAGGCGCTCGACCGGTTCGGCGTGCCGCCGCGGATCGCCAGCTTCGTGCTGCCCCTGGGCTATTCGTTCAACCTCGACGGCTCGATGATGTACATGACCTTCGCGACGATCTTCATCGCCCAGGCCTATGGCATCGATCTCACCATCGGCCAGGAAATCACCATGCTGCTGGTGCTGATGATCACCTCGAAGGGCATTGCCGGCGTGCCGCGCGCCAGCCTGGTGATCATCGCCGCCACCCTGTCGCTGTTCAACATCCCCGAGGCCGGCCTGCTGCTGGTGCTCGCCGTCGACCATTTCCTCGACATGGGCCGGTCGGCGACCAACGTCGTCGGCAATGCCGTGGCGAGCGCGGTGGTGGCGCGCTGGGAGGGCACATTGGATCCGCTCGAGCCGCCCGAGATCGAGCCGCCGCACGCCCCCTCGCACCGGCCGCCGCCGCCGCCGGAGACCTAGGCCGTGCTCGAGATCGCGGGCATCCAGCTGCTGCCGGACTGGCCGGTCTTCCTCGGCTTCGCCGTCGCCGGGCTCGCGCTCAACATCGTGCCCGGCGCGGACATGACCTTCGTCATCGCCAGCGCCGCACGCGGCGGCCGGCGCGAGGGCGTCGTCGCGGCGCTGGGCATCGGCGCCGGCACCCTCGCCCATATCCTCGCCGCGACCTTCGGCCTGTCGGCGATCCTCGCCTCCTCGCAGGCGGCGTTCACCCTGATCAAGTGGATCGGCGCCGCCTATCTGCTGTGGATCGCCTGGTCGCTGGTGCGCGGCGGCCACGCCCGGGCGGAGGCGCCGCGGCCCGGCCGGCACACATTCCGCTCGGCGGCGCTGGTCAACGTCCTCAACCCCAAGGTCGCCTTGTTCTTCCTCGCCTTCCTGCCGCAATTCGTCGATCCGCAAGCGGCGATGCCGTGGCTGCAGATCCTCTGCCTCGGCCTGTGGTTCGACCTCGCCGGCACCCTGGTCAACATCCTCGTCGCGCTGGCGGCGGCGGGCGCCGCGGCCCGGCTCAGGACCGTGGCCTGGCTCGGCACGGCGGCGCGCTGGCTGGCGGCGAGCCTGATCGGCGCGCTCGCGGTCCAGCTCGCGCTGACCGCGCGCCACAGAGCCTGAAAATCCTCCCCTGCAAGGGGAGGGGGACCATGCGCAGCATGGTGGAGGGGTATCGGCGCAAGCGCTTCATTCTCGGCCGCTGATACCCCTCCACCGGCTTCGCCGGTCCCCCTCCCCCTCAGGGGGAGGATTGCTTAGGGGCCCATGCGCCGCTCCGTCACGCATAAGCGTAGGGCCCGCCCTTCCTCAACGCTTCCGAATAAGCCGGGCGGGCGTGGATCCGCTCGAGCCAGTCGGCGATCTGGGGATGATCGGGGCCGAGGCCGGCGCGGCCGCGCGACACTTCCAAGGGGAAGCTCATCATGATGTCGGCGGCGGTGAACTCGTCGCCGGCGAACCAGTCGCGGGCGCCGAGCTCCGACTCCAGCCAGTCGAAATGGGCGGCGAGCATCTTCAGGATCGGCGCTTTCGCCGGGCGGCCGAGCAGGCCGAGCCGGTTGACGATGAGCAGGCCGAGCAAGGGCGGCATCATCGAGCCTTCGGCATAATGGAGGAAGTGGCGATAGCGCAGCACCGAGTCGCGATTCGCCGGCGGCCCGAGACGGCCGCCCGCTTTCTCGACCAGATATTCGACGATCGCGCCGGTTTCCGCGATCGCCTTGCCCTCGCCTGGACCGGCTTCCGAGCCGCTGTCCTCGATCACCGGCGACTTGCCGAGCGGGTGGACCCGCTTCAGCGCCGGCGGCGCCAGCATCGTCTTTTTGTCGCGCTCGTAGCGGACGATCTCGTACGGCATCTCCAGCTCCTCGAGCAGCCAGAGCACGCGCTGCGAGCGCGAATTTTCGAGATGGTGGACCCTGATCATGATGGTTCGGCCTTTGCAGTGACGATCCAGGCGCCGGCCCGGAACAGGATGCGGTCGCCGGCCCGATGCCGCGCGGCGATCTCGGCCAGGGCCGCGACCGCCGCTCCGGCGGCGCGCTCGTCGAGCTCGCGCAGCAGCGCCGCGAACGGGCCGATGCGGCGGAAATAGGAGATCGCGTCGGCGAGCGGATCCTCGCCGGCGCCGGCGACGAAGTCGAAATCGAGCGGGCGAATGGCGGGCGGGGCGAAGCCGGCGCCGGTCAGGATCGCCGCGATCCGGTCCGGGTCGGCGAAGGCGAACGGGCCGGCGGCGGGCTCGGGCGCGGCGAGCGCCGCGGGCGCGAACCGTTCGAGGATCGGGCGCAGCGCCGTCGCCCATTGATTGTCGGCGCGGCTCCGGAAGCAGGAAAAGACGAGGCGCGCACCGGCGCCGGCGAGCGCGCGGAGATGGGCGAAGGCGGCGACCGGATCGTCGAAGAACATCACGCCGTGGCGCGAGACGATGAGGTCGAAGCCGGCGCGCGCGGGCGCCCAGCGGGCGGCGTCCGCGACCTCGAAGCGCAGCTTGCCCGCCCCCGCGCCGGCGCGTTCGCGCGCCGCGGCGATCAGCGTTTCGGAAAGATCGATGCCAATGATCTCGGCCTCGGCGAGGGCGGCGGCGAGCGCGAGGCTGGTCGCGCCGGCGCCGCAGCCGACGTCGAGGATGCGGGGATGGTCGAACGCTTCCGCCGCGGCGACGGCGGCGGCGACCAGCGCCTCGTTGACCGGGGCCAGCGTGCGATCGGTGCGCCGCCATTCCTCGGCCCAGACGTCGCCGACCCGGCCGCGCCATTCATATGCTTCGGTCATGAGCCGCTCGTAGCCGCGCTTGGCGGCAATTGGAACTTGCCCGGCCGCGCCGACTTGGGCAGCGAAGGCCGCCCATGGTTTCGCCCGCCCTTCCCGCCGACACGGCCGCCATGCGCCCGGGCTTTCGCGAGTTCGTGGTGCTGATGGCGGGGCTGATGGCGCTGAACGCGCTGGCGATCGACGCGATGGTGCCGGCGCTGCCGGCGATCGGCGAGGCGCTCGGCGCGGCGAGCGACAACCAGCGCCAGCTGGTGATCGCGATGTACATGCTCGGCTTCGGCACCACCCAGCTGGTCTACGGGCCGCTCGCCGACCGCTACGGGCGGCGGCCGGTGCTGGTCGTCAGCCTGGTCCTCTACATCGGCTGCGCGATCGCCTGCGCGATGGCGGCGAGCTTCCCGCTGCTGCTCGCGGCGCGGGCGGCGCAGGGCGCGGCGGCGGCCTCGACCCGGGTGCTCGTCGTCTCGATCATCCGCGACCGCTTCGAGGGCGCGGCGATGGCGCGGCTGATGAGCCTCGTCTTCCTCGTCTTCCTGCTGATCCCGATGCTGGCGCCGACCTTCGGCCAGCTCACCCTCCTGATCGCGCCGTGGCGGTGGATCTTCCTCGGCCTTGCCATCTTCGCCGCGGCGATGCTGGCCTGGGCGCTGATCCGCCTGCCCGAGACGCTGCATCCCGAATATCGCCGGCCGCTGTCGGCGCGGGCGATATGGGGCGGCGCGCGCGAGACGGTCACCAACCGCCAGTCGCTCGGCTACACGCTCGCCTTCACTTTGATGATGGGGGCGCTGATCGGCTATCTGAACTCGGTCCAGCAGATCGTCTTCGACGTCTTCCACCGGCCCGCTTTGGTGGCGATCGTCTTCGCCGCGGTGGCGGGGCCGATGGCGGCGACCTCGTGGCTCAACTCGCGGCTGGTCGAGCGGATCGGCACCCGCCGGCTCGCCCATCTCGGCCTCGTCTCGTTCACCCTCGTCGCCGCGCTCCATCTCGGCGTCCACCGGATCGGCGAGAGCCTGTGGCTGTTCGTCGCCCTGCAGGGCCTCAACATGGCCTGCTTCGGCCTCGCCTCGGCCAATTTCGGCGCGCTCGCGATCCAGCCGCTCGGCCATGTCGCCGGCACCGCCGCCTCGGTGCAGGGGACGATCGGCACGATCTGCGGCGCGCTGCTCGGCATCGCCATCGGCCAGAGCTTCGACGGCAGCGTGCTGCCGCTGGAGACCGGCTTCGTCCTGCTCGGCAGCGCCGCGCTCGTCATCGTGACGCTGACCGAGCGCGGCCGGCTGTTCGGGGATTAGGGACAGTCACTTTCACCCGCGCTGTGCGAAACGCCGCACGGCGTGCCTGAAAGTGACAGTCCCTTGCGGCCGGCGGTTCGGGGAGTAGGGACAGTCACTTTCACCCGCGCTGTGCGAAACGCCGCACCGCGTGCCTGAAAGTGACAGTCCCTTGCGGCCGGCGGTTCGGGGATTAGGGACAGTCACTTTCACCCGCGCTGTGCGAAACGCCGCACCGCGTGCCTGAAAGTGACAGTCCCTTGCGGCCGGCGGTTCGGGGCAGAGGAGATATCCTGACAAGTCTGACAGGTCCCATTCGTCCCCGAAACTGTCACCTTCGAGCCTAGAGATCGTCCTCCGCGTCCGGGCCGACCATCAGCGCGTCGGCGACCTGGTCGGTATGGCCGCGGATCGATCGCTCGATCCGCTCGGCGACCTCGGGATTCTCCTTCAAATAGGATTTGGCGTTCTCGCGGCCCTGGCCGATGCGGATCGAATCGTAGCTGAACCACGAGCCCGATTTCTCGACCAGCCCGGCCTTGACCCCGAGATCGAGGATCTCGCCGAGCTTGGAGACGCCCTCGCCGTACATGATGTCGAACTCGACCTGCTTGAACGGCGGCGCCAGCTTGTTCTTGACCACCTTGACCCTGGTCGTGTTGCCGACGATCTCGTCGCGGTCCTTGATCTGGCCGGTGCGGCGGATGTCGAGCCGGACGCTGGCGTAGAATTTGAGCGCGTTGCCGCCGGTCGTGGTCTCGGGATTGCCGTACATGACGCCGATCTTCATGCGCAGCTGGTTGATGAAGATCACCAGGCATTTGGACTTGGAGATCGAGCCGGTCAGCTTGCGCAGGCTCTGGCTCATCAGCCGCGCCTGCAGGCCGACATGGCTGTCGCCCATCTCGCCCTCGATCTCGGCCCTGGGCACCAAAGCGGCGACCGAATCGACGACGAGGATGTCGACCGCGTTGGAGCGGACCAGGGTGTCGGTGATCTCGAGCGCCTGCTCGCCGGTGTCGGGCTGCGACACGATCAGATTGTCGACGTCGACGCCAAGCTTGCGGGCGTAGATCGGGTCCAGGGCATGCTCGGCGTCGATGAAGGCGGCGACTCCGCCGGCCTTCTGCGCCTCGGCGACCGCGTGCAGCGCCAGCGTCGTCTTGCCCGAGCTTTCCGGCCCGTAGACCTCGACCACCCGGCCGCGCGGCAGGCCGCCGATGCCGAGCGCGATGTCGAGCCCCAGCGAGCCCGTCGAGATCGTCTCGATCTCGATCGCCTCGCGCGAGCCGAGCCGCATCGCCGAGCCTTTGCCGAAGGCGCGGTCGATCTGCGCCAAAGCGGCGTCGAGCGCCTTCTGCTTGTCCGTGTCCATCGGGCTCCTGTCGGAAACGACGTGTAGTGAGGCCGTCATTGGCTTGTCTCCCCGTATTGCGTCGGCGCGCGCCGATCAATGGACGATGCCGTACATCGTTTGTTCCAGAAGAACAAGCAGGAAACGTACGCCTTTTAGCGCCTTCGCGAACGCGCAAAGAAGAAACCAGGATTCAGCGCGCGGCCGTCACCGCCAGGAATGCATCGCGCATCGCCGCCGGAAATGCCGGATCGGCGTAGATATCGTTGTGGCCGGCGTTGGGGATGGTCTGGTCGAAGACGAGATGCGGGATCGCGCGGCGGAGTGCGTCGGTGCGCGCGGGCGGCACCAAAGTGTCGGCGCCGCCGGCGACGATCGCGACCGGCACGCGGCTGGCGCGCAGTTCCGCGGCGGGCTCCAGCCGGTGGCGCAGCAGCAGCCGGACCGGCAGCCAGCGATAATGGCCGGCGGCGACCGCGGCGAGCGAATCGAACGGAGTCACCAGGATCAGCCCGTCGACCGGGCGGCGGGCGGCGAGCGAGGCGGCAATCCCGCCGCCGACGCTGAAGCCGGCGACGACGATCCGGGCCGGGCGCAGCCGGGCGCGCAGGAGATCGTGGACGACGAGCGCGTCCGCCTGCAGCGCCGCGGCCCCCGGCCGGCCCTCGCTCGGCGGATAGCCGCGATAGTGGAAGGCGGCGACATCGGCCTCGGGAAAGAGATCGTGGAGCAAGGCCGCAGTCGTGGCCGCGTCGGTGGCGTTGCCGCCGAAGCCGAGCAGCAGCAGGCGCTCGCGCCCCTGCCGGCTCGGCGGGATGTGGATGCCGCGCAGCCTTTCACCCGATCCGGCGCGCGCCTCTAGGGGCTCGGCCGTCGCCGGCAGCGCCGCCGCCGGCGCGACCTGGCCGACGGGGAAAATGAGAGCGGTCTGGGCGCTGAACAGGACGAGGAGGACGAGCAGATAGAGGAAGGCCGGGACCAGGATCAGCCACGCCATCAGGCGCCTGCCCACGGGTCCGGCGCGGCCTCAGCCGCCGCAGGCGCGCGCGAGCGCGGGCTCGATCGCGTCGATCGTGTAGGGCTTGTTGAGCACGGGAGCGGCGGCGTGGGCGGCGGGCGGCGGCTCGATATGGCCGCCGGTGGCGAGCACGAACGGGGTGCCGGCGGCGGCGAGCCGGTCGGCGACCGGCCAGACCTGCTTGCCGTCGCGCAGCGAGACGTCGAGGATCGCGACCTCGAAGCCGCCGGCCTCGACATGGCCCAATGCCTCCTCGACCGAATCGCAGCAGGCGACGATCCGGTGGCCGAGCGTCTCGAGGAAGTCCTCGAGCATCATCGCGATCAGCGGCTCGTCCTCGACGATCAGGATCGATCTTTGGGGCCCCGGCATGGGGAGGCCCTTAGCGGTTGTTACGCAAAGGAAAAGAGGTAATCGCGCGCACGGGAGTCATCCCGGCGAAGGCCGGGACCCATGAACGCCGATTGTTGAGGGGATGCACCGCAGCCGCGCCCCTTCGCCACGGTCCGAGTTCATGGGTCCCGGCCTTCGCCGGGATGACTCGAGGGGGGCAGGGGATCGAAGCCGAGCAGGCTCACCGCCAAATCGCGCCAGTCGGGATTTTCCTCCTCGATCCGCCGGATTTTCCAGTCTCGCTTCCACTCCTTCATCCGTTTCTCGCGCAGAATGGCGTCGCTGATGTCGTCATAGGTCTCGACATAGACCAGCCGCTTTACGCCATATTTGCGAGTGAAGCCGGGCACGAGGCCCTCGCGGTGCTCGTACATCCGCTTGGGAAGGTCCGTGGTGACGCCGACGTAGAGCGTGCCATGCCTTCTGCTGGCGAGGATGTAGAGATGCCCGGCCACGAAGCGCCTTCCTAGCGCAATGAGGTGGAATTGGAACGGAGTCATCCCGGCGAAGGCCGGGATGACTTCTCTTCTCTCCTCTCCCCTTCCCTCCCCCTCTATTTCCCCGCCAGCAGCACGTCGCGGACCGTCTCGGCGAGCTGCTGGACCGAGAAGGGCTTGGCGAGGAAGGCGACGTTGGGGATGTCGATCGATTTGCGCAGCTGCTCCTCGGCATAGCCCGAGATGAACAGGATCGGCAGATCGGGGTGCATCTTGCGCGCCGCGCGGACCGTGGTCGGCCCGTCCATCGTCGGCATGACGACGTCGGAGATCATCAGATCGACCTTGTCCTCGCGGCCGAGGATCTCGAGCGCCGCCTCGCCATTCTCGGCGACCAGCACAGTGTAGCCGTGGCGGGTCAGGGCGCGCTCGGCGACGGCGCGGACCATCACCTCGTCCTCGACGATCAGCACCGTGCCGGTGCCCCACAGCTCGCCGGCTTTCTCTTTGGCCTTCGCCTTCCCCGTGGCTTCGCCGGACTGGCCGCGGTGGACCGGCAGATAGAGGGTGAAGCTGGTCCCCTTCCGCACCTGCGATTCGGCGAAGATGAAGCCGCCCGACTGCTTGACGATGCCGTAGACGGTGGAAAGGCCGAGCCCGGTCCCCTTGCCCACCTCCTTGGTGGTGAAAAAGGGCTCGAAAATCTTGCCGAGCAGATGCTGGGGGATGCCGATGCCGGTGTCGGTGACCTTGAGCCCGGTATAATCGCCGATCGGCAGCACGTCGCTGCCCATCCGGCGGACGTCGTCGGCCGAGACGCCGAAGGTCTGCAGGACGAGGGTGCCGCCGCCGGCCGGGTCCCTGGCGATCATCGCGTCGCGGGCGTTGACCGCGAGGTTGACGATCACCTGCTCGAGCTGGCCCGGGTCGGCGCGGACCGCGCCGAGGCCGCGGCCGTGCTTGACCTCGAGCTTGACCCGCTCGCCCAGCAGCCGATCGAGCAGGTGCGAGACCTCGGCGACGACGTCGGGCAGCTGGAGGACCTGCGGCCTGAGCGTCTGCTGGCGCGAGAAGGCGAGCAATTGCCGGGTCAGGCTGGCGGCGCGGTTCGAATTGGAGCGGATCTGCTGGATGTCGTCATAGTCGCTGTCGCCCGGCGAATGGCGCATCATCATCAAATCGCAGGTGCCGAGGATCGCGGTCAGGATATTGTTGAAATCGTGGGCGACCCCGCCGGCGAGCTGGCCGACCGCCTGCATCTTGGTCGCCTGGGCGATCTCGCGCTTCAGCCGCGCCTCCTCGCTATTGTCCTTGAGGCTGAGCAGGACGGCGGCGTTGCCGAGGCCGCGGGCGCCGGCGACGGTCAGCGCGACCGGCTCCTCGGGGCTGGACTTGAGGCGCACCGCGAGATCGCCCGACATCGGCCGGCCGCGGCCGAAGCGGTGGACCGCGTCGGAGACCGCCGCCTTGTCCTCGTCGACGACGAGATCGCCGGGCCAGACCGGGCGCTCGTTCGGGCCGAGCCCGACGGCGCGGCGGAACACCTTGTTGAGGAAGATGAAGCGGCCGTCGGTGTCGGCCAGAGCGAGGCCGAGCGGCAGGCTGTCGAGCAAAGCGTGGACATGGGCATTGTCGTCCTCGCCGCGCGGCCCCGGAATGTCGTCGAGGAGCAGGAAGATCGAGTGGGCGGCCTCGTCCTCGCCGGCCGGGACCTGGACGATCCGCAAGGGCGGCGCGGCCTTGCCTTCGGCGGCGAAGCGGAACTGGCCGCCGGCCGAGGCGGCGAGATGGTCGACGAACGCGCTGCCCTCGATCCGGCCGCCCTCCCCCTCCGGCCCGGCGGCGCGGACCGCGAAGGCGCCGTTGGCGGCGAGCACCGTGCCGGCGGGATCGACGAGAGCGACCATCAGCCCCGCCTCGCCCATCCGCCGGCCCGCCTCGCCGCCGATCAGCCGGCGGGCCTCGCGGGCGAAATCCTCATGATCGGCGCGGGCCAGCCGCCAGAGCAGGCGATTGTCGCCGGCGCCGGCGAGCCGGACCTCGCCTTCATAGGACTGGCCGCCGATCGCGATCGGCGGCAGCGCGACGGCGCGGTCGCGGCGGGCGGTCGGCGCGGCGCGGGCGAGCGCCAGCGGCAAAGCGTCGGCGCCGAACCAGGCGCTCCAGGCACGGTTGGCGCAAAGCGGCACCCCGCCGGCATCGGTGACCGCCACCGCCAGCGCCGGGCCGGCGCTGTCGAGCGCGTCGCGGAGCAGCTGCACGTCGGGCGCGGCTTCGGCCGCCGCCTCGGCTGCCGGCTTCGCGCGGACCAGCAGCAGCAGCAGCGCGCCGGCGCCGGTCAGGCCGGCGAGGAAGGCGCCGGCGAAAACGGGGTCGCCGACCGCCCAGAGCAGCAACGCCGCCGAGGCGAGCCCGGCGAGCCCGAACAGGACCAGCGGCGGATCGAGCCGGCGAGCGCGACGGCCGCCGATCGCAAGGGAAGCCGCGCCCGCCACCCTACCAGATGTAGACCCGCTGCTCGCGGGTCAGATAGAGCGGGCTTCCCGGGGCGGGATTGAAGGCGGCGTACCAGGGGTCGAGGTTGCGGACCACGGCGACGCGCTGCTCGGAGGGCGCGTGCGGATCGGTCAGCAGCCGCTGCAGCAGATTGGGCTCGCGATACTTGCGCCGCCAGACCTGGGCCCAGCCGAGGTAGAAGCGCTGGTCGCCGGTGAGGCCCTCCAGCACCGGCGCCTCGCGGCCGCCCAAAGCGTGGCGATAGGCGTCGTAGGCGACGGTGAGGCCGGCCAGATCGGCGATGTTCTCGCCCAGCGTCAGATGGCCGTTGACGTGGTGGCCGGGCAGCGGCTCGTAGGCGTCATATTGGGCCGCGAACCGCTCGGTCAGCGCGTTGAACCGCTCGCGGTCCTGCGGCGTCCACCATTCGTGCAGCGCGCCGGTCTCGTCGTAGCGGCTGCCCTGGTCGTCGAAATGGTGGCTGAGCTCGTGGCCGATCACCGCGGCGATGCCGCCGTAATTGACCGCCATGTCGGCATTGGGATCGAAGAAGGGCGGCTGCAGGATCGCGGCCGGGAAGACGATCTCGTTCCACACCGGATTGGCGTAGGCATTGATCTCCATCGGCGTCATCCCCCATTCGCGCCGGTCGACCGGGCGGCCGAGCTTGCGGAGGTTGAAATCCCAGTCCCAGGCGCTGGCGTTCATGATGTTCTGGACGAGGTTGGTCCGGCTGATCCGAACGCTCGAATAATCGTGCCAGAATTCGGGATAGCCGATCTTCGGGGTGAAGGCGCGCAGCTTGGCGCGGGCGCGCTCGCGGGTCTCGGGCGCCATCCAGCTCAAGGTCTGCAGGCGGCGGTCCATCGCCGCGATGACGTTGCGGACGAGCGCGTCGGCGGCGCGCTTCGCCGCCGGCGGGAAGTGGCGCCGGACGTAGATCCGGCTGAGATCGTCGGGGATCGCGCCGGTGACGAGGGAGACGCCGCGCTTCCAGCGGGGCTCGTTTTGCGGCGTGCCGTTGAGCACGGTGCCGCGGAAGGCGAAATTGGCGTCGACGAAGTTCTGTGACAGATAGGGCGCCGCCGAATCGAGCGCGCGGACCAGCAGATAGTCGTTGAGCACCGCTTGCGGGGTCTCGCCGATCAGCCGGGCGGTGCCGGCGAAGGCGCTCGGCTGGGCGACCAGCATTTCGCGCTGGCCGGAAACGCCCGCCTCGCGGAAATAGGCCGGCCAGTCGAAGCCCGGCGCCTGACGGACGAAATCGGCGGCCGCCCATTTGTTGTAGGTCCGCTCCTCGTCGCGATTCTGGACCCGGGTCCACTGCACCTCGGCAATGCCATGCTCGAACCGCATGATCGCGGCGGCGCGCCCGGCGGCGTTCTGCTCGCCGGCGAGGGTGAGCAGCTGGGCGAGATAGGCCTGATAGGCGGCGCGCTTCGAGGCCAGCGCCGGATCGTCGTTGAGGTAATAATCGCGGTCCGGCAGGCCGAGCCCGGACTGGCGCAGGTGGAGGATCATCTGGGTCGGGATGCGCTCGTCGCTGCCGACGAAGGCGAAGAAGGGGGTGCGGATCGCGCGCCGGGCGAACCGGCCGAGCTCGGTCGCCCACTGGCTCCTGTCCCTGATGCCCTTTATCTCGTCGAGCAGCGGCCGCAGCGGCGTGATTCCGGCGGCGTTGACCGCGGCTTCGTTCATGAAGCTGGCGTAGAAATCGCCGATCCGCGAGCCGGGGGTCCGCGCCGCCTCCTCCAGGATCGCGCGGGTGCGGTTGCGCGAGAGATCGTCGAGCACGGTGAACATGCCGTAATTGCTGCGGTCGGCCGGGATTTCGGTGGCCCGGTCCCAATTGCCGTTGGCGAAGCGGTAGAAGCTGTCGCCCGGAGCGACGCTGCGGTCCATGCCGGCAGCGTCGAAGCCGAAGCTGCCATATTGCGGACGGCTCGCCGGCGCGGCCGGGTGGTGGCGGGCATGGCCCCGGGTGGCGCCGTCGGCGGCGACGGCGAGGGTGGCGAGCGAGGTGGCGGCGGTGAGGGCGACGAGCAGCTTGCGCATGGATTGTCCCGGGCTGAAGGTGTGTGACGGCGATATAGCAGCACGCCGCGGCCGATCAATCGCGCGCCTCGTATCTCAGCGCCCGCCGCCGCCACTTGCGCGCGGTCCACCAGCGCCAGACGAAGATCGACAGGAAATAGCCGATCGCGCCGCTGGCGAGAGCGATGATGAACAGGCCCGAGACGAGAGCGGGCGCGGCATCCGAGGCCAGCCAGGCGAGCCATTCGCCGACCGGGGCGCTGCGCGCGTACATCGCCATCACCGCCGACTTGTCGGCATGGAAGCCGAACAGATTGCCGACCGGGATCGAGGCGATGATCAGGAACGGCGTCGTGAACGGGTTGGTGAGGAAGGTCATCCCGGCGGCGATCGGGATGTTGCCGCGGACCGGCAGGCAGAACAAGGCGGCGCCGATGATCTGCACCCCCGGGATCAGGAAGAAGACGCCGACGAACAGGCCGACCGCGACTCCGCGCGGCACCGAGCGGCGGGTGAAGCGCCAGAATTCCGAATGAAGCACGCGCTGGCCGAACGGCCTGATCCAGCGGCTCTCGGCGAGCTGCTCGCGGCTCGGCATGCTGCTGGCGAAGGTGCGGGCGAGCCACCCCCGTGGGCTGGGTTCAGCCATGTTGCCGCATCAGCCTGCCCTGCTCGCGCTTCCAGTCCTTCTCCTTCTCATATTCGCGCTTGTCGTGCGATTTGCGGCCGCGCGCCAGTGCCAGCTCGACCTTGGCCCGGCCGCGGCTGTTGAAATAGATGGAGAGCGGGACGAGCGTCATTCCCTGGCGGGCGACGGCGCCGTGCAGCTTGGCGATCTGGCGCTGGTGGAGGAGCAATTTGCGCGGCCGTTTCGGCTCGTGATTGTGGCGGTTGCCGTGGCTGAACTCGGGGATGTTGGCGTTGACCAGCCAGACCTCCTCCTCCTTGACCTCGGCATAGCTCTCGGCGATCGAGCCCTCGCCGAAGCGAAGCGACTTCACCTCGGTCCCGGTCAGCGCGATCCCCGCCTCGAACTTGTCCTCGATCGCATAATCGAACCGCGCCCGCCGGTTCTCGGCGACCACCTTCTTCTTGTCGAACTCCTCGGGGCGCGGGCGGACCATGATTCTCCAATCAGCGGCTCAAGCTTCCTGCCGCAATTGCCCCTTTAGAAGAATGAGTATCGAAAGTGCGCGCTTGAAATCGCGATCTTCCGGCTCGCTCGCGGCACGCCAGGTTCTTATGGCTCGCCGCACCCTGAGCCGGAGGAGGCGCGCATCCGTTTCGCTGAGAGGTTCATTGAGGTCATAGTCCGCGCTTTCGCGCTTGGTTTGCGCGTCTATGAAAGCGCGAGCGAGGTTTTGAGCGAACAAAGGGGCGGCGGTTGGCGGACCGGCAATGCCAATCTGAAAAAATCCCCGCACTGAATCGTTGATCTGCGCGCCTCGAATTTTGTCGAGCGCCGTCCTCAAACCCTTATGCGTGACGGTGCGCGCCAAGATGCGTCTCCGAATGCGCAGATCGTTCCCTGTTCCTGCTATTCGCGTGGACAATTCCTCCAGCAGGAAGTGAAAGAGTGCATAATAGGTCGTCGAGATACTTCGACGAACGCGAGCGCCAGGCAGGCGTCCGCGCTGGCCGGCCCGGCGCAAAAGAAGGCGGCGCGCAGCCTCCAGCAGCTCCTCATCGTAGGAGGCCATCAGGCTGCGTCCAAAAACCTGACGCTAGGATATCGCTCGTCGAGGCCTGCGACTTCCGATTCGATGTCCTCAAGAAGTCTCTCGAGGGCTTCATCGTCAACGTCTGCGGTCGAAAGCCTTACGGTAACAAGGAGATATTCGTCACCCTCTTCATTTTCAGCCGGTTCGACGCTGACCGAATCGACTCGTTTGGGCAATCGACGTTTGATGAGGCTGGAAACTGCGGCCTGAATTTTTTCCGGTTCCGCCGTCATATTCAGCGTCCTTCTCCTAGCACCTTACGACCGTCCTTGGCGAATATATGGCTATCTCACGCCTGTCTAACCAGAAGGCCCGCATAATCGAGCGCCGCATCGACGGCGCGCCTGCTCGCTTCGGAGGGCGGCGTCATCGGCAGGCGGAGGTCGGAGGCGAAATCGGGGCGGACGCGGCCGAGCGCATATTTGACCGGGCCCGGCGAAGCGTCGCTGAAGAGCGCGGCGTGGAGCGGGTAGAGCTTGTCCTGAACTGTCAAAGCCGTTTGCCAATCGCCTGAAAGGCAAGCATTCTGGAAATCGGCGCAGAGGCGCGGCGCGACGTTGGCGGTGACCGAGATGCACCCCCTTCCGCCCATCGCGCTGAAGCCCAAGGCCATGTCGTCATTGCCCGACAGCTGGATGAACTCCGCGCCGCAGGCGAGGCGCTGGGCGGTCACCCGGGCGAGATTGCCGGTGGCGTCCTTGACCGCGACGATATTGGCGATCCTGGCCAGCCGCGCCATCGTCTCGACCGCGATGTCGGTGATCGTGCGCGACGGCACGTTGTAGAGGACGATCGGGATATCGACCGCCTCGGCCACGGCGGCGAGATGGGCGTAGACGCCCTCCTGGTTCGGGCGGTTGTAATAAGGCGGGACGTGCAGCGCGGCGTCGGCGCCGGCCTCTTTGGCGGCGCGGGTCAGGGCGATCGCCTGGCGTGTGTCGTTCGAGCCGCAGCCGGCGATGACGGGGACCCGCCCGGCCGCGACCTCGACGCAGGCGGTCACCGCCCGGCGATGCTCGGCCGAATCGAGGGTCGCCCCCTCGCCGGTCGTCCCGCAGGGGACAAGGCCATGACTCCCTTCGGCAATTTGCCAGGCGACGAAGGCCCGATAGACGTCCTCGGCAAACGCTTCGTCGCGAAACTGAGTCACTAGAGCCGGAATCGACCCGCTGAACATCATTGCCTCCTTTCCGTCGCGGCGGCGCCTGACATAGGTGATTGCGGGCCGGAAATATCGCGGGGATATTCATGGCCTGATAAGGAGGGGGGCGTCATTCTGTCCAGCGTGCAGAGGAAAGCGGGCCTGTTGCTCCTGCTGGGAGCGTCCGCCGCGGCGGTGACGGCGCAGGGCGTGCCCGGGCCGGCGCCGCAGGGCTATGCGTCTGCTTTGTCGAGCCCGATCGCCGCCGACATCGCGCGCTGGGATGCGCTGCGGCAAAGCGATTCGCTGCCCTTTTCGGCTTATGCGACCTTCCTCGCCGGCCATCGCGGCTGGCCCGGCGAGGCGGCGATGCGCCGCGCCGCCGAGCAGCGGGTCGCGCTCGAGCCGATCCCGCCCGGCGAGGTGCTGCGCTTCTTCAGCGCCTTCCCGCCGCTGACCCCGGCCGGCCACACCGCCCAGGCATTCGCGCTGCAATCGACCGGCCGGCCCGAGGAGGCGCGGGCGGCGGCCCGGCGGGCGTGGACCGCGGGCGTGCTGCCGCTCGACGTCGAGCAGCGGCTGCTCGCCGCCTTCGGCGGCAGCTTCGGCGGCGACGATCACGACCGGCGGATGGAGGTGCTGCTCGGCAATGGCGACAGCCAGAGCGCGGCCCGCACCCTGATGTGGGCGCCGGCGGCGAGGCGCAGCCTCTACGAGGCGCGGCTGGCGCTGCAGACCCGCGCGCCGGACGCCTATGAACGGGTCGCCGCGCTCGACCCGGCGTTCCGGCGCGACGGCGGCCTGCTGATCGACCAGGCGATCTGGCTCAGGAACACCAGCCAGAGCGCGGCGGCGCGCGAGCTGATCGGCTCGCGCGGGCGGCTGGAGCGGCCGGCGGTCAATCCCGCCCGCTATCTCGACACCGCTTTGACCCTCGCCCGCGGCGCCGCCAACGACCGCCAGTGGACCACCGCCTACAACATCGCCGCCAGGCTCGACGATCTCTACGCGCCCGGCACCGACGTCGCCGGCCGCCCCTATGACGAGCGCGACGACTATACCAGCCTCGCCTGGCTCGGCGGCAGCACCGCCTTGTTCCGGCTGGGCCGGCCCGCCGACGCGGCGCGCCTGTTCGAGCTCTACGCCCGCGCCGCGCGCTCGCCGCAGACCCGCGCCAAGGGCTTCTACTGGGCCGCCCGGGCGGCCAATGCCGCCGGCAATTCCGGCCAGGCGAGCGCCTGGCTCGAACAGGCGGCGGCGAGCCCCGACCAGTTTTACGGCCAGCTCGCGCTCGAGCGGCTCGGCCGGACCGCGCCGCCGCCGCCGGTGCCGCCCGCCGCCGACCCCGCCGAGCGCGCCGCCTTCGCCGCCCGCCCGCTCGCCGAGGCGGTCCGCTATCTCGGCCTGACCGGCCGCCGCGGCGACCAGACGGTGTTCGTGCGCGCGCTCGCCGTCCAGCTCCAGAACGACCGCGAGCGCGCCGTCGCCGGCGAGTTCGGCCGCGCCATCGGCCGGCTCGACCTCGGCGTCTGGGCGGCGCGCGAGGCGCGCACCTCGGGCGACAGCTTCTACGCCCGCACCGCCTTTCCCGAAGTGCCGATCCCGCCCGCCTACCAGCGCAACTGGGCGTTCGCCCACGGCATCATGCGCCAGGAAAGCTCGTTCGAGCGCAGCGCGGTGAGCAGCGCGGGCGCGCGCGGGATGATGCAGCTGATGCCCGGCACCGCGCGCCAGTCGGCGGGCCGGGTCGGCGTTCCCTACGACCTTTCGCGGCTGACCGAGGATCCGCAGTACAACATCCTGCTCGGCAACCATTTCCTTGCCGAGCTGATGGACGAATGGGGCGGCAACGCGGTGCTCGCCGCCGCCGCCTACAATGCCGGCAGCGGCAATGTCAGGCGGTGGATCGCGAGCAACGGCGACCCGCGCATGCCCGGCGTCGACGTGGTCCGCTGGATCGAGGAGATCCCGTTCACCGAGACCCGCAACTACGTCCAGCGCGTGCTCGAGAATGCGGTCGTCTACGACCTCATGAACCCCAGCCGGCAGGGCGCTCCGATGCGGCTGCGCATCTCCTATTTCCTGGGCCAGAGCCCGCGCGGCTGAGCCCTCCTCCCCCGGGAAGTGGCAGATGACCGACCGCCCGAATTACATCACCCCGGCCGGCTTCCGCGCGCTGCGCGAGGAATATGAGGCGCTGTTCGCCGGCGAGCGGCCGCAATTGCTCGAGACGATCGCCTGGGCGGCGGCGAACGGCGACCGCTCGGAAAATGCCGATTACCAATATGGCCGCAAGCGGCTGCGCGAGGTCGACCGGCGGATCAACTTCCTGTCGAAGCGGATGGCGGCCGCCAAGGTCACCGATCCGGCCCGCCAGCCCGACAAGAGCCGCGCCTGGTTCGGCGCCACCGTCACGCTCGCCGACGAGGACGACAGGGAGCGGGTGGTGACCCTGGTCGGCGAGGACGAAGCCGACGCCTCGGCCGGCCGGATCAGCTGGCATTCCCCGCTCGCCCGCGCGCTGCGCGGCGCCGCGGTCGGCGACAGCCGCCGGGTCGCCCTGCCCGCGGGCAGCCGCGACTATGAGGTGATCGCGATCCGCTACCCGGAGTGACTGCCGCGCGCCTGGCGCGGGGTCCGGCCGGTCCAGCGCTTGAACGCGCGCGAGAAGGCGGCCGGCTCGGAAAAGCCGAGGCGATAGGCGATCTCCTTGACCGACAGGCCCGGCTCGCGGACCAGCCCGAGCGCGAGCCGGCGGCGCAGCGCGTCGAGCAGCTCCTCGAAGGTCACGCCCTCGGCCTTGAGCCGCCGGTACAAAGTCTGCCGGCTGCAATTGAGGGCGCGGGCGACCGCTTCCATCCGGATCGAGCCCGACGGCAGGAGCGGCTCGACATGGCGCTCGACCTCGCGGCGGAAGCCGGCCGCCGGCGAATCGGGCCGGGGCGGCCGGGGCCGCGCCCGGGGAGCGAACAAATTGCTCCAGAAGGAGGCGCAGGGGTCGGGCCTGGCGCAACCGCCGCGGCCGGTGCGGCGCGTTCGATCGGCGCAAGCTGCGAACATGGCTTCAATCCCCCGCGCAAACTGCCTTGGCGTCCTAGTACAGTAATACGCCTGAAGACCGTGCGCAAGCGCGATCCGGATCAGCCGTCGCCCTCGGCGAGCTGGGCGGCCAGCTGCTCCATCGCCGGGGTGATCGGGGGCGGCTCGGCGGGGAGCGCCGCGGCGAGAGCGTCGGCGACGCGGGCCAGAGCGGCGATCCGGGCCGCCTTCTTGTCGTTGCCGTCGATCACCGTCCAGGGCGCCCAGCGGGTGTCGGTCTGGTCGAACATGTCCCTGAGCGCGGCGAGATAGTCCTTGCGCCGCTCGCGGTTGCGGACGTCCTCGGCGGTCACCTTCCATCTTTTCCAGGGGTGGGCGAGGCGCTTTTCGAGGCGCTCGTCCTGCTCCTCGCGGGTGACGTGGAAGAACAATTTGACGATGGTCGCGCCGTCATGGCTGAGCTGGGCCTCGAGCTCGTTGATCTCGTCATAGGCGCGGCGCCATTCGGCCTCGGCGGCGAGGCCCTCGACCCGTTCGACGAGGACCCGGCCGTACCAGCTGCGGTCGAAGATCGCCGCCTCGCCCGCGGCCGGCATCAGCCGCCAGAACCGCCAGAGATAATGATGCGCCCTTTCCGCCTCGCCCGGCGCGGCGATCGGCCAGACCTTGTAGGTGCGCGGGTCGCATTTCGCGGTGAGCCGCTGGATCGCGCCGCCCTTGCCGGCCGCGTCCCAGCCCTCGCAGACGACGACCGCCTTCCTCCGGTGGACGTGGAGCGAGACGAACAGCTGCGCGAGCCGCTCCTGGAGTTGCTCCAGATCCTCCTTATAGTCGCCTTCGTAGGGGGCGCCGGCTTCATAATCCCAGAGGTTGATCGGCATGAGCCGGAACTTAGCAGCGCGCTTATTCGGGCGCCACGACCTTGGCAGGGTCTTTGGCGGCCGTCCCGGCGGGGGACACGAGCCGGATGTGGAGCTCGCGCAGCTGCCTGGGCGTCACCTCGCCCGGCGCGTTCATCATCAGATCCTCGGCGCGCTGGTTCATCGGGAAGAGGACGACCTCGCGGATGTTGGGTTCGCCGGCGAGCAGCATGACGATCCGGTCGATGCCCGGGGCCGAGCCGCCGTGCGGCGGCGCGCCATATTTGAAGGCGTTGATCATGCCGGCGAAATTGGTGTCGACGTCGGCCTGCGAATAGCCGGCGATGGCGAACGCCTTGTACATGATGTCCGGGCGATGGTTGCGGATCGCGCCCGAGCTCAACTCCACCCCGTTGCAGACGATGTCGTACTGGTAGGCGAGGATGTCGAGCGGGTCCTTCTCCTCCAGCGCCTCCAGTCCCCCCTGGGGCATGGAGAACGGGTTGTGGCTGAAATCGATCTGCTTCCGCTCCTCGTCATATTCGTACATCGGAAAGTCGACGATCCAGCAGAATTTGAACGCATTCTCCTCGATCAGGCCGAGCTGCTCGGCGACCCGGGTGCGGGCGGCGCCGGCGAGCTTCGCCGCCTGATCGGGCTTGCCGGCGGCGAAGAACAGGCCGTCGTCGGGGCCGAGGCCGAGCGCGTCGAACAGCCTGGCGGTCGCCTCCAGCCCATGATTCTTGGCGATCGGGCCGCCGAACTCGCCGCCCTTGCGGGTGACGTAGCCGAGCCCGGCATGGCCTTCGGCGCGCGCCCATTCGTTCATCTCGTCGAAGAACTTGCGGCTCTTCTCGGCGGTGCCGGGCGCCGGGATCGCGCGCACCGCGCCGCCGCCTTCGACGATCCGGGCGAACAGGCCGAAGCCCGAGCCGGCGAACTGGTCCGAGACATCCGAGATCAGAATCGGGTTCCTGAGATCGGGCTTGTCCGAGCCGTATTTGAGCATCGCCTCCCGGTAGGGGATGCGCGGGAACGCGCCCGCTTGGGTCACGCTCTTGCCGTCGGCGAACTCCTCGAAGACGCCGGCGAGGACCGGCTCGATCGCCGCGAAGACGTCGTCCTGGGTGACGAAGCTCATCTCGAAATCGAGCTGGTAGAATTCGCCTGGGCTGCGGTCGGCGCGCGCATCCTCGTCGCGGAAGCAGGGGGCGATCTGGAAATAGCGGTCGAAGCCGGCGACCATGATCAATTGCTTGAACATCTGCGGCGCCTGCGGGAGCGCGTAGAACTTGCCTGGATGGACCCGGCTGGGGACGAGATAGTCGCGCGCGCCCTCCGGGCTCGACGCGGTCAGGATCGGCGTCTGGAACTCGGTGAAGCCGGCCTCGATCATCCGCCGCCGGATCGAGGCGATCACCGCGCTGCGCAGCACGATATTGGCGTGGAGCCGCTCGCGCCGGAGATCGAGATAGCGATATCTGAGCCGGATATCCTCGGGATATTCGGGCTCGCCGAAGACGGGGAGCGGCAGCTCCTGGGCGGCCGACTGGACGATCACCGCTTCGGCATGGACCTCGATCCGCCCGGTCGGCAGCTGCGGATTGACCGCGTCGGGGCTGCGGCGGACGACCTTGCCGGTCACCGTCACCACCGATTCGACGCGCACCCCCTCGAGCGGCTTGAAGGCGGCGTCGGCGACGTCGGTGACGATCTGGGTGATGCCGAAATGATCGCGCAGGTCGAGGAACAGAAGGTTGCCGTGGTCGCGCTTGCGGTGCACCCAGCCCGACAGCTTCACGGTCTCGCCGACCTCGGCTTCGCGGAGCTCGCCGCAGCTGTGGGTTCGGTAGGCGTGCATCGGGGATCGCTTTCGATACGAATTAAGTTGGGGAAAAGGTTGTGCGCGAGCGCTTCGCGTCAGCGAAGGCGCTTTGTCAAGCGGGGACGCCCCGCTATGAGAGCCGCAAAATGCGTATCCATCCCCTCATTTCCGATTCCGAGTCCCTCGAAAAGCTCTGCGAACGGCTCGCCCGGTCCGAATTCGTCGCGGTGGACACCGAGTTCATGCGCGAGAACACCTATTGGCCGGAGCTGTGCCTGATCCAGGTCGCCAACAGCGAGGAGGCGGCGGCGATCGATCCGATGGCCGGCGGCATCGACCTCACCCCGCTGCTCAACCTGTTCGTCAACAACGAGCATGTGCTCAAGGTCTTCCACGCCGGCGGCCAGGACATCGAGATCATCTTCAACCTCACCGGCGGTACCCCCCATCCCTTGTTCGACACCCAGGTGGCGGCGATGGCGCTCGGGCTCGGCGAGCAGGTCGGCTATTCGAACCTGGTCGAAAGCCTGCTCGGCCACGGCATCGACAAGGCCGCCCGCTTCACCGATTGGGCGCGGCGGCCGCTCGACAAGCGCCAGATCGATTATGCGATCGGCGACGTCACCCATCTCGCCGCGCTGTTCCCGCGGATGCTCGAGCGGCTCAGGAAGACGGGCCGCGGCGAATGGCTCGACCAGGAAATGGAGCGGATCGCCGATCCCGCCAATTACATCAACGATCCGGCGCTCGCCTGGAAACGGGTCAAGATCCAGACCCGCCGCGCCGACGCGCTCGGCCGGCTGAAGGCGCTCGCCGCCTGGCGCGAGATCGAGGCGCGCGGCAAGAACCTGCCGCGCGGCCGGATCATGAAGGACGAGACCCTGGCCGACGTCGCCATGCATCCGCCGGCGGCCCAGGAAGGGCTCGGCCAGGTGCGCGGCCTCTCGCCCGCCTGGCGCGGCAACGACATCGGCGCCCGGATGATGGAGGCGCTCGCCACCGCCGATCCGCTGCCCGCCTCCGAGCTGCCGCCGCGCGAGGAGCGCGGCCCCGGTCTCGGCCGCGAGGGCGCCTTGGTCGCCGACCTGTTGAAGCTGCTGCTCAAGATCCGGGCGCGGGAGGCGAACGTCGCGCCGCGGCTCGTCGCCAAGGCCGAGGAGCTGGAGATGCTCGCCGCCGGGCGGCGCGAGGGGCTGGCGATCCTCGAAGGCTGGCGGTTCGAGGAGTTCGGCCGCGACGCGCTCGACCTGGTCGAGGGCCGGCTCGCCTTCGCGATCCTCAATGGCAAGCTGGTGATGACCCGGACCGAGCTGGAAGCCGAGCGATGAGAGCCGCTTTGCTCGCTTTCGCCCTGATCGGCTGCGCGGGAATCGCGGCGGAGCGGCCGCCGGCGGGAACCTGCGACGCCGGGCGCCTGTCCCGGCTGGTCGGCCGCCCCGGCACGCCGGAGCTCGGCGCCGAAGCGCAGCGGCGGAGCGGCGCCGCGCGGCTGCGCTGGATCCGGCCGGGCGACATGGTGACGATGGATTTCAGCCCGCAGCGGCTCACCATCCGCCTCGACGCCCAGGGGCGGATCGACCACTTCATCTGCGGCTGAGCGGCCTAACCGACCGCCATTTCGGGGCGCAGGCCCATTTCGCCGGCGAGCGTCTTCAGCCGCCGCTCGACCGTCTCGCCGAGCAAGGCGGCGTCGCGCTCGGCGACCTCGAGGCGCAGCGCGTCGCCGTCGCGCTCGAGGCGGCTTCGGCTGAGGCCGCCGGCGACGCCGCCGCTGAGCCGCTGGCCGAGGCGCATGGCGAGGCCCCAATTGGCGGCGCGGCGCAGCTTCTCCGCGCTGCACAAAGCCGCGACCGCCGGATAGGGCAGCGCCCGGCCGCCGCCGAAATTGCAGAACAGCGCCTGGGCGACCATCACCCGGCCCGGCGCGTCGATCGCCACCCAATTGCCGTGCAGCGCCATGTCGATGCCGCGCTCGGCGCGGAAATCGGGATGGGCGGTCCAGCCGATGTCGGCGAGCAGGCAGGCGGCGAGCCGCAGCCGCGCCATCTTCGGCCCGTCCTCGAAGGCGGGCGCGATCCAGGCGTCGAGCAGATCGCCGTGCTGCTCGAAGCGGCCGAGCCCGGCGCCGGCCTCGCGCGCCGCCTCGATCAGCGGGTCGAGCGCGCGCTCGTCCGGCGGCAGCTCGTCGTAGAGCAGGCCTTCGCGGATGCCGAAGCTGGAGACGGTGAGCCGGTCGGGAGCGAGCACGCCGACGAGAGCCGCGAGCAGCGCATTGGCGTTGGGCAGGGTCGGGAAGCGCGACAGCGACACGGAAGGGATGTCGCGGAAGTCGCCTTTGTCCATTTTCGCCAGCGCGGCCTTCAACTCCTCGACCCTGCCGACCGGCATTTCGTGCTGGTGGGTGATCGGCAGCGGATGATCGCTCAGCGCCATTTCCAGCCGGGCAAGGGTCCGCCAGCTGCCGCCGACCAGGTAGAAGGGCCGGCCCGAAGCGGCGCCCTCGAAGCCGGCGCCGGCGACCGCCTTGGCCACCTTCCTGGCGAACGAGCCCTCGCCTTTCTCCATCAGCGCGTCGAGGCGCAGCACCCCGAGCGGCAGCGAGGCGCGGCGCCCGACCCGGCCGCCGGAGACCTCGACCAGCTCGAGGCTGCCGCCGCCGAGATCGCCGACCACGCCGTCGGCGTCGGGGATGGCGGAAAGCACGCCCTGCCCCGCCCTCTTGCCCTCCTCCTCGCCGGAGAGGATGCGCGGCTCGAAGCCGAGCCGGCGGACCCGATCGAGGAAGGCCTCGCCGTTCGAAGCCTCGCGCACCGCGGCGGTGGCGACGGTGCGGGTGCGGACCACCTTCATCTGCCCGACCAGCAGGCGGAAGCGGTCGAGCGCGGCGAGCGCGCGGCCTTGCGCCGCCTCGCCGATCGCGCCGACCTCGCGGCCGAGCCCGGCGAGCACCTTCTCGTTGAAGATCACCGAGGGGATTCGCTTGGCCCCCGAATAGACGACCAGACGAACCGAATTGGAGCCGATGTCGATGATCGCGACCGGCTGCTCCGCGAACATCGCCGGGACCTAATCGAGGCCGCGCGGGATGGTGAGCTTGCGCGGGGTCGCGCCGCTCGAGCGCAGCGCCGCGCCGCGCCCCGAAAGCGACGGGTTGGTCATGAAATAGGTGTGGAGGTTGAACGGCTTCGCCCCGGGCCCCGGCGCCAGCCGCGTGTAGCTGCCGTCGCCGTTCAGGCGCCAGCTCTGCTCGTTGTCGATGATGTTGGCGACCATCACCTGGTCGAGAATCTGGGCGTGGACGGTGTCGTTCTCGATCGGCAGCGCATATTCGACCCGGCGGTCGAAATTGCGCGGCATCCAGTCGGCCGAGCTGATCAGCACCCTGGCCTCGCGGTTGGGCAAGGCGTCGCCATTGCCGAAGCACCAGATCCGGCTGTGCTCGAGGAAGCGGCCGACGATCGACTTGACGCTGATATTCTCGGAGAGCCCGGCCACCCCGGGCCTGAGGCAGCAAATGCCGCGGATGACGAGGTCGACGTCGACCCCGGCCCGGCTCGCTTCGTAGAGCCGGTCGATGATCGCCGAATCGACCAGCGAGTTCATCTTCGCCCAGATCCCCGCTTCCTTGCCGGCTTTGGCGTTGGCGATCTCGGTGTCGATCAGGGCGCAGAGCTGCTCGCGCATGTTGTGCGGCGACATCGCCACCAGCTCGAGCCCGCGCGGCTCGATATAGCCGGTGATGTAGTTGAAGATGTGGGAGACGTCGCGGCTGACCCTGGGATCGGCGGTGAAGAAGCTCAAATCGGTGTAGATGCGCGCGGTCACGGGATGATAGTTGCCGGTGCCGAGATGGCAGTAGGTGCGGTAGCTGCCCTCCTCGCGGCGGACCACCATCGACATCTTGGCGTGGGTCTTCCATTCGATGAAGCCGTAGACGACCTGGACTCCGGCGCGCTCGAGCGCGCTCGCCCACATCAGATTCTGCTCCTCCTCGAAGCGGGCCTTCAATTCGACCACCGCGGTCACCGACTTGCCGGCCTCGGCGGCCGAGATCAAAGCCTGGATCACCGCCGATTGCTTGCCGGCGCGGTAGAGCGTCTGCTTGATCGCGACGACGTCCGGATCCGCCGCCGCCTGGCGGAGGAAGGCGAGGACGACGTCGAAGCTCTCATAAGGGTGGTGGACGACGATGTCCTTGGCCCGGATCGCGGCGAAGCAATCGCCGCCATATTCGCGGATCCGCTCGGGAAAGCGCGGGCTGAACGGCGGGAATTTGAGGTCCGGCCGGTCCTCCTCGACGAGGGCGGCGAGATCGGCGATGCCGAGGAAGCCGGTCGATTCGTAGACCAAAGCCTCGCTGGCATCGACCCCTTCGCGGATCAGCGCTTCGAGCTCGTCGGGCATTTCCTCGAGCTTCAGGCGGATCACCCGGCCGCGGCGGCGGCGCTTCAACGCGGTGCGGTAGAAGCGGACGAGGTCTTCCGCTTCCTCCTCGATCTCGATGTCGCTGTCGCGGATCACCCGGAAGGCGCCGCCGCCGAGCAGCCGGTAGCCTGGGAAGAGGGTCTCGATCTGGCGGCGGATCGCGGTCTCGATGGCGACGTAGCGCGCCGCCTCGCCGGGCAGGCGGATGAACCGCGGCAGGCTCGCCGGCACCATCAGCAGCTCGCGGATCGGCGCGCCGTCGGACACCCGCTTCAGGTCGAAGAGCAGCGAGAAGCCCTTGTTGGGGATGAACGGGAAAGGGTGGGCCGGGTCGATCGCCTGGGGTGTCAGCACCGGAAAGATATGGTCCTGGAAATGGCGGTCGAGCCAGGCCGCCTCGTCGCCGCCGATCTCGTCGCCGGCGACCACGGCGACGCCGGCGGCGCGCAGCGCCGTCCGCAGCTGCGACCAGACCTCCTGCTGGCTGGCGGTGAGCGCGTCGGCCTCGCTGGCGATCGCGGCGAGCTGCTGGCCGGGATTGAGGCCGTCGTCCGAAGGCTCGTCTATTCCGGCAAGCTGCTGCCCCTTGAGTCCGGCGACCCGGACCATGAAGAATTCGTCGAGATTGCTGCCCGAGATGGAGAGGAAGCGGAGCCGCTCGAGCAGGGGATGGGCGGAATTGCACGCCTCCTCCAGCACCCGGCGGTTGAACGCCAGCCAGGAAAGCTCGCGGTTGAAATAGAGCGGCGCGCCGGCGGCGGGCAGATCGGCGTCGTTGGCGGCAAGACGCATCATTCGGCCTTGCGGGCGCGCCGGATCAGGCCCGATTCCTCGAGCGCCCGCCGGGCCAGCGGGACGGTCATCCGGCGATGGTGCGAAAGCATCACCCGGTCGAGGATGTCGACGATCATGAGCACCGACACATAGCTGCGTTCGACGCGCGGGACCAGATAATCGGCAAGCTCGCCCGGAGCGGCGATGCCGCGGTCGCCGAGCAGCTTGACGATCAGCTGCCCGATCAGGACGTCGTCGGGCGGGCCGATCTCGACCTGGGGCGTCGCCGCCAGCCGCGAGCGCAGGTCGGGAAGCTTCACCTGCCATTGCGGCGGCGGCCGGCCGGCGACGATCAGCAGCGGCTTGCGCCGCGCCTGGGCGTCGTTCCAGGCATGGAACAGGGCCTCCTCGTCATGATCCTCGGCGTCGTCGAACAGCCGGCCGCCGGTCTTGCGCACGAAGATCCGGCCGAGCAGGCTGCGGCCCGATTTGCGCGGGCCGGTGACCAGGGTGGCCATGACCGGCCACAGCGACCAGCGGGTGAGGTGATCGAAAGCGGCGCGATTGGCGTCGGAGAGGAGGAAGTCCTCCTCCTTGTCGGCCACCGGCCAGGCGAGGGGCAGCGCGATCTGGTTCAGCGCGAGATCCTCACTGTGCTGCCGCTGACCACCTGCACCTGCCAGCCCTGCGCCTGCAGCGCCGCCTGGAACGCGGCGGAATCGCCGACGAAGTTCACCCGCATGATCGAGGTGCCGCCGAGCGCGAGGCTGGTGGTGATCGCCGAGGTGACTCCGTTCACCCGGCTGACCGAGACCTCGGCCTGCTGGACGGCGCCTGCATCGGGGGTCGCGACCTGGACGCTGAAGGTGGTGGTCTGCCCGGTGGGCACCTGCGTGCCCATCTCCTCGGCGGGCGGCGCCGCGGTCTCCTCGGGCGGCAGCGGCGGCAGCGGCGGCTGGACGATGACCAGGGTCGGATCGGGCCGCAGCAGGCCGCGGCCGAGCGCTTGGGCGTAGAGCAGATCGAGCCGGCGCACGCCCTCGTCGAGCATGCGCGGAATGTCGGCGCTGTTGCGGGCGGTGAGCTCGAAACGGCCGAGCAGCAGATTGTCCGGGCCGTAGCGGGCCGAGAAGATGCCGATCGCCGGGCCGCCCGGATAGGCGCGCCGCAATTCGAGCTCGGGGACGACGATGTCGGCGGCGCCATATTGGTCGAGCAGCATCCGCCACCAGCCGCGCCCGCGCCGCTTGCTCTGGGCGAGGTTGAGCACCAGCGGGTCGATGCCGGTACCGGACGGGCGGACATAGTCGATCGGGCTGTTGGCGGTGCGGAACTGGGCCCAGGCGCGCTGCCAGTCGTTGCGATATTCGAAGCTGTAGGCCGACGAGCCGGTGCGCATCACCGGGATGACCAGCATCGGCGCCGACCGCCGGGTCAGGCCCGAGACGCCGAGCATCTGGCCGGTGCGGGCGCGGTCGAACAGCACGCCCAAACGGGCGATGTAGCGGGTCGGGCCGATCTGCTCCTGCTCGATGACGATGCCCGAGACGATCCCGTTCAGCACCGAATCGCTGAGCACCGGCGCCTGGGCGAGCGGCCGGTTGTGGGTGCGCGCCCACAGCATCCGCCAGCCGAGCGACTGGGCGCGGCGCCAGCCTTCGAGCCGCGCCTTCTCCGCGGTTTCGGCGCTGACGTCGACCTCGACGCCGAGGATCTCGAAATTGGAGGTGCTGTCGATCGGCGGAATGCCGCGCTCGGCGCCTTCGAGCTGGGCGTAGAGAATGCCCGCCCCGGCCAGCAGCAGGGCGGCGACGGCCGGAATCAGGAAGGCAAGCGGGCGGCGGGCAGGCGTCACGCTGGCCTTTTGGCGAGTTGGCCGTGGAAATCCAAGCGCGTTGTGGGTAGCGGTCCTTCGATACGCGGCTTCGACAAGCTCAGCCGCTACTCAGGATGAGCGGTTTCATTATCCGCTCATGCTGAGGAGGGACTGAGCCTGTCCTTCGATACGCGGCTTCGCCAAGCTCAGCCGCTACTCAGGATGAGCGGAATTAGGAAAACCCGCTCATGCTGAGTAGGCATTGAGCCTGGCGAAATCGCGTATCGAAGCACAGGCTCACCGGCTCCTCAGGATGAGCGGCTGGGCTAGAGGAAAAATGATTTGAGCGAAGACGAATCCTACACCTATGCCAAAGCCGGCGTCGACATCGCCGCCGGCAACGCGCTGGTGAAGGCGATCGCGCCGCTCGCCAGGGCGACCGCGCGGCCCGGCGCGGATGCGGCGCTCGGCGGATTCGGCGGCTTTTTCGACCTCAAGGCGGCGGGCTATGCCGATCCGCTGCTGGTCGCGGCCAATGACGGCGTCGGCACCAAGCTGAAGCTGGCGATCGAGGCCGGCCGCCATGGCGGCGTCGGCATCGACCTGGTCGCGATGTGCGCCAACGATCTTATCGTCCAGGGGGCCGAGCCGCTCTTCTTCCTCGATTATTTCGCCTGCGCCAGGCTCGATCCGGTCGTCGCCGAGGCGGTCATCGAATCGATCGCCCGGGGCTGCCGCGAGGCCGGCTGCGCGCTGATCGGCGGCGAGACCGCGGAGATGCCGGGCATGTACGCCGAGGGCGATTACGACCTTGCCGGCTTCTGCGTCGGCGCGGTCGAGCGCGGCCGGGCGCTGACCGGTGCGGCGATCGAGGCCGGCGACGTCATCCTCGGCCTGGCCTCGTCCGGCGCCCATTCGAACGGCTTTTCGCTGGTCCGCCGGCTTGCCGCCGACAAGGGCTGGAAGCTGGACCGGCCGGCGCCGTTCGACCGGGACCGGCTGCTGATCGAGGCGCTGCTGGCGCCGACCCGGATCTACGTCCGGCCGCTGCTGCCGCCGATTCGCGCCGGCAAGGTGCGGGCGCTGGCGCACGTTACCGGCGGCGGCCTGCTCGAGAACATCCCCCGAATCCTGCCCGGCGGCCTCCATGCAATGGTGGAGGCGGACAGCTGGCAATTGCCGCCGCTGATGGCCTTCCTGCAGGGGCAGGGGAATATCGAGCCCGAGGAGCTCGCCCGGACCTTCAATTGCGGCATCGGCATGGCCGTGATCGTCTCCGAACAGAATGTGAAGGACGTTGCGGATAGGCTTGATAAGGCTGGCGAACATGTGTTTCGCATCGGCCGGATAGAGACCGGCGCGAAGGGCTGCACCGTGCGCGGCGCGGCCGGCACCTGGAGCGCCCGCGAGCGCTGGTCGGCGACCCATCATGGCTGACAAGGTCCGGGTCGCGGTGCTGATCTCCGGGCGCGGCTCGAACATGCTCGCCCTCTCCGAATATCGCCGCCGCGATCCCGATCGCGCCTATGAGATCGTGCTGGTCGCCTCGAACGTGCCGGCGGCGCGCGGGCTGGTGGTCGCCAAGCGGCTCGGCCTCAAGACCTGGTCGCGGCCGCACCAGGGCCTGGCGCGCGAAGCGTTCGACGAGGCGCTCGACGCGGTGCTGCTCGAGCATCGGGTCGAGCTGATCGCGCTGGCCGGGTACATGCGGCTACTCTCGCCCGGCTTCGTCGACAAATGGCGGGGGCGGATCCTCAACATCCACCCGTCGCTGCTGCCGCTGCACAAGGGCCTCGACACCCACCAGCGCGCGATCATGGCCGGCGACGAGCATGGCGGCTGTTCGGTCCATCTGGTCACCGCCGAGCTCGATTCGGGCGAGGTCCTCGCCCAGGCGAAGGTCAGGATCCTGCCGCGCGACGATCCCGAGAGCCTCGCGGCGCGGGTGCTGGAGGCCGAGCACCACCTCTATCCGGCGACTCTCGACGCTTATGCGCAGAGGCTGAGAGATAATCGGAGTCATCCCGGCGAAGGCCGGGACCCATGAACACCGGCGGCGCCGGGAAAGACACGGACCTCGCCGCTGTTCCTCCAGTTCCCAGTTCATGGGTCCCGGCCTTCGCCGGGATGACTCCCTTGGTTAGTTCGTCCCGCTGAGCCAACGCCCTGCCGTAGTTTCGTTGCATTGGCGCAATGGCGCCGCCACAGGGCGAGTCGGATCACGGGACGGGGCGTATCTTCCTCCGGGATTAAGACGTGAAATGCGGCACCGCGCCGGGGCTTTTGCCCGGCTGCCCGGCCCTTTCGCGCAAGTGTTGGAGTCTTGAATGTCGTTATTCGGAAAGCCCCTGGCGGTGGCGCTCGGCGTCGCCGTGCTTTCCGGCACCGCTCTGGTGCCACTCGCCAGCGCCCCGCAAGCCCGGGCGCAGGTCGTCGAAGCCCCGGCCGCGATCGCGCCCGCTCCCCTCCCTCCGGTCGAGGATGCGACGCCGGCGCCGGCGCAGGTTGTCGCCGAGATCGACGCGGACGAGCTCGAATGCCTCGCCAAGGTCGTCCTTCACGAGGCCGGCAACCAGTCCCGCACCGGCCAGCTCGCCGTCGCCCAGGTGGTGATGAACCGGGTCCGCTCGCCGCGCTTTCCGGATACGGTCTGCGCCGTGGTCATGCAGCGCGGCCAGTTCTTCAACGTCCACGCCTACAATCCGCGGCGCGATTCGCGCTGGCGGACGGCGGTCGAGATCGCCCGCGACGCGCTCTCCGGAACGAGCGGGCCGGTGATCGGCCAGGCGCTGTTCTTCCACGCCGCCTCGGCGGCGTCATTCCGGCGGACGCGAGTCGGCCGGATCGGCGACCACGTCTTCTACCGCTGAGCCGGCGAACCTTCTTTCCTTCGCCGCCTGCCACCAGCCGCGCATCGTCTCGACCGACCGGTTGAGCCCGACCGCGGCGGTGGCCGCATACCAGCCCTCGGCGGCGCCGATCAGCCGCTCGGAGACGGCTCCCGGCGGCAGATCGTAGCACCAGCCGCGGATCGCGTGGGCGTTGAACACGGCCAGGAACAGGGCCGCGGCGGCGATCGCAATGCTCGTCCAGCGCAGCGGCTGCGGCAGCGGCCCGGGCGGCGCCGGCAGGTCGACCGGCGACAGCGTGTCCTCGAGCCCCGCCGGCCCGGGGAGCGGCTCCCGCTGCGCCTTCTTGCTTCCGGCCACGACCGCCTCCCCTCCTAGAACTGGTAATAGATGAACGGCGCGACGCCTTCCGGGCGCATCGCGTCGACGATCAGGATGAATATTCCGGCCGCGAGCCCGACCGGCAGCGCCGGCAGCGCCCGGATCCGCATCGCCACGTGCTGGATGCTGTGCGGCGGGAAATAGTGGAACGCCATGCCGAGCAGGATCAGCACCAGCAGCAGCGGAGTCAGCGCCATCGCCCCGCCGCCGCCGCCGAAAATGCCGGCGAGATAGGCAAGCGCATCCGGGAAGCTCGCCGCGCGGAAGAAGATCCAGCCGAGGAGGACGATGTGGAAGGTGACGATGACGCCGAGCAGATGCGGCAGGGCCGGCCAGGCCTTCGGCCGGAACTCGCGCCACAGCCGCTCGGCGACGAGGACGGTGCCGTGGAGGGCGCCCCAGATCACGAAGTTCCAGCTGGCGCCGTGCCACAGGCCGCCGAGCAGCATCGTCGTCATCAGCGCCAGGCAGAGCCGGCGAAGGCCGTGCCGAGAGCCGCCCAGCGGCACGTAGAGATAGTCGCGCAGCCAGCTCGACAGGCTGATGTGCCAGCGCCGCCAGAAGTCCTGCAGCGAGCGGGCCCGGTAGGGCTGGTTGAAATTGTGCGGGAAGCGGTAGCCGAGCAGCGCCGCCAGCCCGATCGCCATGTCGCTATAGGCGGAGAAATCGCAATAGATCTGCACCGCATAGCCGTAGGCGCCGAAGATGAGGTCGGTGCGGCCATAGGCGGCGGGGTCGCCGAACACGCCATCGACCAGCCCGGTCGCCAGCTCCGAGGCGATCACCGCTTTCTTGAACAGCCCCCAGACGATCAGCGCGATGCCCATCGCCGCCATGCCGCGGGTGAGCTCGGGGACCTGCCGGAACTGCGGGATGAGGTGGGAGGCGCGGACGATCGGGCCGGCGACGAGGTGCGGGAAGAAGCTCATCAGCAGGGTCATGTCGAGCAGGCTCGCCGGCTCGGTCTCGCGCCGGTAGAGATCGATGACGTAGCTCATCGCCTGGAAGGTGAAGAAGGAGATGCCGACCGGGAGCACGATCTGGATGATCGCCAGGTCGCGCTGCCAGCCGAGCGCATGGAGCAGATGCTCCACCTGGACCATGAAGAAGCCGTAATATTTGAAGGTGGCGAGGATCGCGAGGTTGGCGGCGATGCCGAGCGCGAAAGCGAGCCTGCGAGGGGCCGGCCGGGCGTCGAACAGGACGATCAGCCGCCCCAGCCCCCAGTTGAGCAGGCCGCTGGCGATCAGCAGCGCGACGAACTTCACGTCCCACCAGCCGTAGAAGACCCAGGAGGCGACGAGAATCAGGATCTTGCGCCATTCGTTGCTGCCCCTCAGCAGCCAGGACGCGGTGTAGACGATCAGGAAGAAGATCCCGAAGGTCAGCGTCGGGAACAGCATCTCAGAAGCCGCGCTCGCCGGCCGGCGCTCCCGCCGAATCTTCGGCGGCGCGGGTCAGATCGGCGTCGATCATCGCCCCGATCGCATCGCCGCCGTCGCGGGTGAAGTGGACATGGTCGCCGCGCATCCGCATCGCGAGCCGCCAGCGCGAGGCGGCGCAGCGGCCGCCCATCGCCGCCGCCCAGTCCCAGAAGGCGAGGCCCTCCTCGCGGGCGACGCGCCGCTGCCGCTCGCGCACCTCGCCGAGCAGCCGCGGCACGTACCAGCCGTCGCCGCAATCGTCGGCCGCCACCGGCTGGCGGGAGCCGGCATCGGGCGCGCCGAGCAGGAGGATCGGCACCCGGGCTCCGGCCAGCCGCCGGATGCGGGCGATCTGCGCGCGCAACGCCGCTTCGTAGCCGTCGGCGGTGAGCCCGGGCGCGAAGCCCTCGTTGGTGCCGAAGGCGAGCACGATCAGATCGGGCCGGTAGGCGGCGAGCTCGGCGCGGACCAGCTCGTCGCTGGTGCGGCCGAAATGGACGAGCTGGGCGCCGACCACGCCGAGGTTGGAAAGGGCGATGCCGCCCTCGCGCCGGAAGGTGCCGAACGAGGCGATGCTGACGATCCCCGAATCCTCCGTGGTGATCGAGGCGGCGGCGACCGGGGCATCGACGTCCATCGTCCGGCAGGCCGGGGCGCGGCGCGGCGCCTCGAGGTGCCAGCGCTCGGCCGCCTCGCCCATGCGCAGAACGACCGAGCCGGCGCCCGGCTGGAGGATCGCGCAGACCAGGATCCGGTCGAAATTCTGGTCGGGCGTGTCGGTGACGATGGCGAGCATCTCGCCGGCGCTGCGTGCGGTCTGGGTGAAGCCCGAAATGCCGAGCCAGGGGCCGTCCTCGCGATAGCGCCCGCCGAACATCGCGTTGACGCTCCAGCCGCTGCTTTGCGAGGCGGTGACTCCCCAGGTGAGATAGCCCTGATAGGGGCGCCCGGCGGCGAGCGCGCCGCGGCCGCCGGCGCCGTAGCGCGCCTGCAGCCGGCTTCGCCAGCCGCTGGTGATCATGTCGCCCGCGGTGTGGCTGTCGCCGATCTGGACGATGTGCAGCGGCGCGCCGTCGTCGGGGCGGCTCGCTCTCAGCCTGGCGAGGAACGGCGCCAGCGCCGCCGCCTGGCAGAGCGTTGCCCGGCAGGGGGCCGGATCGGGCGTCGGCGCCGAAGCGGAGGCGGCGAGCGCGCCGATCAGGGCAAGCATCAGCTGTGCGACTCGCCTCCGCGCGCGCTGCGCTCGGCCGCCTGGCCGGGCGGCGAGGCCGGCGCGACCCGCTCGGCCTGGGCGCGCGCCTGCGCGACCGAGCCGCGGATCCGGTCGGAAAGGCCCCGCATCACGTAGATATAGCCCGGGATGGTCATGTGGATGCCGTCATTGGTGCGCGCCATCTGCCGCTCGCCGCCGCCCGGCCCGAGCGGCAGATAGGGCGCGTAGGCGCCATTGGCGTCGACGCTCAAGGGCAGGGTCTCGATATAGGGGACGTCGAGCGCGGCCATGCGGGCGGCGTAGAAGCGGTTCATGGCGTGGATGTCGGCGTCGAAATGGGCGTCGCGCATCTTCGGCAGGCCGACCCAATAGACCATCACGCCGCGGTCGCGCAGCAGGCCGACCACCGCCGACACCCGCTCGCCGACGATCCGCTGCCAGCCCTCGCTCATATAGGCATTGCCGTGGCCGGCATCGAAAATGCCCTGGGTGTCGTTGGCGCCGAACGAGAGCACCGCGATGTCGACCGGCTGGCGATCGAGCTTGCGGCGGATATCGTCGAGGATGTTGAGGCTGCGATAGCGGGTGAAGCCGATCGAGCGCTCGCTGAGCTGGTGGACCTCGAAGCCGCGGTCGCCGCGCAGCTGGTTGTAGAGCCCGGCCCAGACGCCGTCGCCGAAGCTGTCGCCGAAGACGCCGATCTCGATCCGCCGCCGCTGCGCCACCGCCATGGCGAGCCGCGGCCCCATCGGATCGGTCGCGCGCCGGCTCGGCGCCGCCGCCGCGGCCGGCAGCGCCGGAACGCTCGCCTCCGCCTGGCTGGTGACCGGCTGGCCGCCGGCGAAGAAGGAGAAGGTGACGACGGCGCCGACGGCAAGGCCGATGAACAGCACCAGCGTCCGATCCAGAATCAAAAGCAGCCGATCCAGCGGGCGCATAGCCGCCCCCTCCCCAACCTAGTGTTTCCACCGGAAATGCGGGCCGCAAGGCCCGTACCCGTCGCCCACCGCCATAATGTTTGAAATCGGCCTGTTTAGCAAGCGTCGCGGGGCCGTAACGGCACGTAAATTTCGGCAGGAACGAGGCGGATTATTACGGGTCGATGGGGTGTTTTACGGCCCGTGCCCTTCAGCCGACGATTTCGTCGGGCGTGAAGAAGAAATCGATCTCGATCGCGGCGTTTTCCGCGCTGTCCGAACCGTGCACGCTGTTCGCCTCGATCGACTCGGCATGGAGCTTGCGGATCGTCCCTTCGGCGGCATCGGCGGGATTGGTCGCGCCCATGATCTCGCGGTTGCGGGCGACGGCATTGTCGCCTTCGAGCACCTGGACGACGACCGGGCCCGAAGTCATGAAGCGGACGAGATCGCCGTAAAAGGGCCGCTCCTTGTGGACCGCGTAGAAGCCCTCGGCCTGCTCCCGGGTCATCCGGATCCGCCGCGAGGCGATGACCCTGAGGCCGCCCTCCTCGAGCATTTGCGTGATCGCGCCGGTGAGGTTGCGCCTTGTGGCGTCGGGTTTGATGATCGAAAAGGTCCGCTCGGCCATGGCCTGCTCAAAGCTCCGTCTCTGAAAGGGATTGGTTCGGCCGGCTCCCTAGACGGCGGGCGCCGCGAGGGCAAGGCTCGCATCCTCTCTCGTCATCCCCGCGCAAGCGGGGATCCAGCTTGCTGTTCTTCCTCGCCCGCCTCAAGAAAAAGCTATCCCCGGGGACAGTGAGGCGACTGTCCCCGGGACAGTGAGGCGACTGTCCCGCTATTCGTGATTGTCGGCGACGTAGCGGTCGAGCAGGGCGACGCCGAAGCCGGTCGCGCCCTTGTCGTAGAGGTGGCTCGCCTTGTCCGCCCAGACCATGCCGGCAATGTCGAGATGGGCCCATTTGACGCCCTCCTCGACGAAGCGGCCGAGGAAGCAGGCGGCGGTGATCGAGCCGCCTTCGCGCGAGGCGCTGTTCTTCATGTCGGCGATCTGCGAGTCCATGATCTTGTTGTAATCGTCGTTCATCGGCATCCGCCACAGCTTGTCGCCGCTCGCTTTGCCGGCCGCCTCGAGCGCGGCGGCGAGGCCGTCGTCATTGGCGAACATGCCGCCATGCTCGTGGCCGAGGCTGATGATCATCGCGCCGGTGAGGGTGGCGAGATCGACCATCACCTCGGGTTGGTAGGTGCGCTGGGCCCAGGTCATCGCGTCGGCGAGGACGAGCCGGCCTTCGGCATCGGTGTTGATCACCTCGATCGTCTGCCCGGAGAGCGAGGTGACGACGTCGCCGGGGCGCTGGGCGTTGCCGTCGGGCATGTTCTCGGCGAGCGCGCAGACGCAGACGACGTTGACCTTGGCCTTGCGCGTGGCGAGCGATTTGACCAGCCCGGTCACCGCGCCGGCGCCGCCCATGTCCCACTTCATCGCCTCCATGCCGAGCGCCGGCTTGATCGAGATGCCGCCGGTGTCGAAGGTGATGCCCTTGCCGATGAAGACGACCGGCTTGGCTCCCGCCTTGCCGCCGTTCCAGCGCATCGCCAGCAGGCGCGGCGGCCGCACCGAGCCCTGGGCGACGCCGAGCAGCGCGCCCATGCCGAGCTTGGCCATCGCCTTCTCGTCGAGCACCTCGAATTCGACGCCGAGGCTTTCGAGCGCGGCGCGGGCGCGGGCGACGAACGTCTCGGGATAGACGACGTTGGCGGGCTCGGTGACGAGGGTGCGGGTGAGGTCGAGGCCGTCGAGCACCGCCGCCTGGTGCGCCCATTCCGCCTTGGCGCCGTCGGCCGCGCCGACGATGACCAGCTCTTCGAGCGTCGGCTTCTGCTTGCGGCCGAGCTTGGTGCGGTAAAGGTCGTAGCGCCAGCTGCGCGCGGCGGCGCCGAAGGCGAGCCGGGCCGCCTCGCGGGCGCTAAGGCCGGTGCCCGAAAGGTCGACGACCAGCTTCGTCTCGCCCGAGGTCAGCAGCCGGGCGGTCAGCGCCCCGCCCGCTTTCTCGCAGACCGCATCGCCCTCGGCCTGCTGGCCGCCGAGGCCGACGAGCAGCAGCCGGCGGGCGGCGTCGCCTTCGCTCAGGAAGGTTTCGGCGATCGCGCCGACCTCGCGCTCGAAGCGCTGCGCGTCGGCGGCGCGGACGGCGAGCGCGCGCGCCGCCTCGTCGAGGCCGCCGAGCCGGTCGGCGACCATTTCCTCGCTCCGCACCGGGATGGCGAGGGCGTAGGCGCCCTCCGGGCGCGACGCGGCAAAGCTCACTTTGATCACTTGCGGATCTCCCTAGACAGAAGGGCGCCATTGCAGGGAGCGGCCTCAGGTGCAATAGGCTCAGGGGTTCGCCTGGGCCAGAGCAGCTTATTTGTGAAGACGTTTCGATCGACTTGCTGGACCGCGCTGCCGCTGTTGCTGCTCGGCCTTCCCGCCGCGGCCCTGGCGCAGGAGACGCCCCCTCCCCCCGCGCCGCCGGCAAGCCCGCCGGCGGACGGGCAGCCGGCCGAGGTCGCGTTCAGCGCCGACCAGCTCGTCTACGAGGAGACGAGCGAGGTCGTCACCGCCTCGGGCGAGGTGCGGATGAACCGCGAGGGCTACAATCTGCGCGCCGACAGCGTCAGCTGGAACCGGCGCTCGGGCGAGGTCCGCGCCACCGGCGACGTCCGCGTGATCAGCCCGGGCGGCGACGTCGCCTATGCCGATTCCGTCCAGCTCGAGGACACGCTGAAGGACGGCGTCGTCCAGAACATGCTGCTCGTCCTCGCCGACGGCGGCCGGCTCGCCGCGACCACGGCGGAGCGGCACGACGGGGTAACGACGCTCCATCACGCCGCCTACACGCCCTGCGCGGTGACCACCCCCGAAGGCTGCCCGAAGGACCCGACCTGGCAGATCAACGCGGTCCGCGTCGTCCACGATCCGGTGCGCCACCGGATCTCCTATCAGGGCGCCACCCTGAACCTGTTCGGCATGCCGATCCTCGGCCTTCCCGGCCTTTCCCATCCCGACGGCCGGCAGGGCGGCGGCAGCGGCTTCCTGGTGCCCGAGATCCGCTACGGCCGGCGCAACGGGCTCGAGATCAGCGCGCCTTACTACATCCGCTTCGCCTCGAACCGCGACCTCACCGTCACCCCGCACGTCTTTACCGGCGTGCTGCCGATGCTCGAGGCGGAATATCGGCAGCTGACCCCGATCGGCGCGTTCCGGCTGCACGGCTACGTGACCTACGGCTCGCGGCTCCAGCTCGATCCGCTCGCCCCGGCCGCGCCGGGCAACGAGGACAAGGGCATTCGCGGCTATATCGAGGGCAGCGGCCGGCTGATCCTCAGCCCGGCCTGGAGCGTCACCGCGTCCGGCCGCTACGCGACCGACCGGACGTTCATGCGCCGCTACGACATCTCGCGCGACGACCGGCTGCGCTCGATGGTCGACGTCGAGCGGATCACCGCCGATTCCTATGTCTCGATCGCCGGCTGGGCGTTCGAAGGCCTGCGGCTGACCGACGCCCGCGGCATGCAGCCGATCGCCTTGCCGGCGATCGACGCGCGCTGGCGGATCGCCGATCCGGTGCTCGGCGGCCAGATCGAGCTCCAGGCCAACAGCCTCGCCATCCTCCGGCCCGAAGGGCAGGACAGCCAGCGCGCCTTCGCCAGCGCCCGCTGGGAGCGGCGCAGCATCACTGGCCTCGGCCAGGAGCTGGTGCTGACCGCTTATGCGCGCGGCGACGTCTATCACGCCGGCGACACTTTGCTGACCCAGACCGTCAGCTATCGCGGCCGGGACGGCTGGAGCGGCCGGTTCATCGGCGCGGCCGCCGCCGACCTCAAATGGCCGTTCGTCGGCAGCTTCTTCGGCGGCACCCAGCGCCTCACCCCGCGAATCCAGCTCGTCGCCTCGCCGCCGACCGAGAATATGGACATCCCCAACGAGGATGCGCGCGCCGTCGATCTCGAGGATTCGAACCTGTTCGCGCTGAACCGCTTCCCCGGCTACGACCGCTGGGAAGACGGGGTGCGGGTCACCTACGGCGCCGACTGGGCGTTCGATCTCCCCGGAGTCTCGGTCAGCACCAATGTCGGCCAGAGCTACCGGCTCAACAATCGCGCCTCGATCCTGCCCCAGGGCACCGGCCTGTCCGACCGCTTTTCCGACATCGTCGGCCGGACCACGGTCCAGGTCGGCCGGCTGGTCAGCTTCGTCCACCGTTTCCGGCTCGACAAGGGCAACCTGGCGCTCAGGCGCAACGAGATCGATGCGACGATCGGCGGCCGGCGGACCTATGCCACGATCGGCTATCTCCGGCTCGACCGCAACATCGATCCGTCGATCGAGGATCTGCGCGACCGCGAGGAGATCCGCTTCGGCGGCCGGGTCAGCTTCGCCCGCTACTGGTCGATCTTCGGCTCGACCGTGATCGATCTCACCGGCCGGCGCGAGGATCCGCTGTCGGTGGCCGACGGCTTCGATCCGATCCGGCACCGGCTCGGCATCTCCTATGACGACGATTGCATCGAGCTTGGCCTCACCTGGCGGCGCGATTATGAAACCAGCGGCGACGCCCGGCGGGGGAACACCTTCCTCATTCGGGTGGCGCTCCGCAATTTGGGGCGCTAGAGAGTGCCGCAAATCCGCTAAGCTGCGGTTCAGCAATTCTGGCGCAGGGCAAGGGCCTGCTTTCACTGGAGGAATGATGAAGCTCGGTTGGTTACCAAGGGCGGCGGTCGTGCTGATCGTGCCGCTGCTGTCGATGGTCGCGGCGGCGCAGACCGGGAGCGCGCCGTCGGGGCAGCTCGACATCCCCAGCGACGTCCGCTTCGTCGGCAAGCAGGATCCCGGCATCCGCAAGGCGACCGCGATCGTCAACGGCGAGGTCATCACCGGCAGCGACATCGATCATCGCCTGGCGCTGGTCGTCGCCTCCAACAACATCCAGCTGCCGCCCGAGGAGCTCGAGCGGGTCCGCGCCCAGATCCTCAGGAACCTGATCGACGAGACGCTTCAGGTCCAGGCCGCGGCGCAGCAGGAGATCAGGATCGAGGACCGCGACGTCGACGCCTATTACGGGCGCTTCGCCCAGAATTTCCGGCGCACGCCCGAGCAGCTCAGCGTCTACCTGCGCTCGATCGGCTCGTCGGACCGGTCGCTGAAGCGCCAGATCCGCGGCGAACTCGCCTGGCAGCGGCTGCTCCGGCGCCAGATCGAGCCGTTCGTCACCGTCGGCGACGACGAGGTCCAGGCGGTGGTCGCCCGGATCAACGCGCAGCGCGGCACTTCGGAATATCGGGTCGCCGAGATCTTCATGTCCTCGACCCCGGAGACCGCGGCCCAGGTCCAGGCCAATGCGGCGCGGATCGTCGCCCAGCTGCGCGCCGGCGCCTCGTTCCAGGCCTATGCGCGGCAATATTCCGAAGCGACCACGGCGGCGCTGGGCGGCGAGCTCGGCTGGGTCCGGCCCGAGCAGCTCCCCGAGGAGCTGGCGGCGATCGTGGTGCAGATGCCGGTCGGAGCGATCACCGATCCGATCCCGGTCTCCGGCGGAGTGTCGATCATCGCGCTCGGCGACAAGCGCCAGATCCTCGTCGCCGATCCGCGCGACGCGGTGCTCAGCCTGATGCAGATGTCGCTCACCCTGCCCGCCGGCACCACCCCGGCGCAAGCCCAGGCGCGCGGCCAGCAGTTCGGCACCGCGACCCAGGCGATGGGCGGCTGTGGCGGCGCCCAGGCGGCGGCGCAGACGCTCGGCGCCGAGCTCGTCGCCAACGACCAGGTCCGGGTCCGCGACCTGCCGGCGCCGCTGCAGCAGATGCTGCTCGGGCTCAGCATCGGCCAGGCGACGCCGCCGTTCGGCTCGCAGGAGCGGGTCAGCGTCCTCGTCCTGTGCGGGCGCGACGATCCGCCCAGCGCCAGCGCTCCCGATCCGGCCCAGATCGCGACCCAGATGGAGCAGGAGCGGGTCAACCGCCGGGCGCAGCGCTACCTGCGCGATTTGAGGCGCGACGCGGTGGTCGACTATCGCTGAGCCGGCGGACAGCCCGCTCGCGGTCGCGCTGGGCGATCCGGCGGGGATCGGGCCTGAGGTCATCGCGAAAAGCTGGGAGCAGCGCCGCCGGCACCGCGTCCCGCCTTTCTTCGCGGTCGGCAGCGTCTCCGCGGTGCGGGCGGTCTGGGACGGGCCGATCGCCATCGTCGAGGATCCGCGCGAAGCGGGCGCCGCCTTCGATTCGGCGCTTCCGATCCTCCGGGTCAAGACCGACACCGAGGTGATTCCCGGCCGGCCCGATCTCGAGGGCGCCCGCAATTCGCTCGACGCGCTCGAATTCGCCGTCGGCCTGACCCGGGCCGGAACCGCCTCGGGCCTGGTCACCGGCCCGGTCTCCAAGGCGCAGCTCTACGCGATCGGCTTCGTCCATCCGGGCCAGACCGAGTTCGTCGCCGAACGCTGCGGAGTCGCCAGCGAGCTGGTCGCGATGATGCTGATGGGGCCGACTCTCAAGGTCATCCCGGTCACCACCCACATTCCGCTGCGCGAGGTCGCCGGGCTGCTCGGCGTCGAGCGGATCGTCGCCAAGGGCCGCGCCGCGGTGCGTGGACTCCAGCGCCAGTTCGGCATCGCCCGGCCGCATCTCGCCGTCGCCGGATTGAACCCCCATGCCGGCGAGGACGGCACGCTGGGCCGCGAGGAGATCGAGACGGTCGCCCCGGCGATCGAGCGGCTGCGCGAGGAAGGCTATGAGGTGAGCGGGCCGCACGCCCCCGACATCCTGTTCAGCGCCCGGCGCCGGCGAAGCTACGACGCGGCTCTCTGCATGTATCACGACCAGGGGCTGATTCCGCTGAAGGCGCTGCATTTCGACGAAGGGGTCAACGTCACCCTCGGGCTGCCGATCGTGCGCACCTCGCCCGATCACGGCACCGCCTTCGACATCGCCGGCTCGGGCACCGCCGACCCCGGCGCGATGATCGCCGCGATCCGTACCGCCGGGGAGTGCGCCCGGCGCCTCGCCGAAGCGTGACATGCAGGTGAGGCAGCGGGTCGATTGCGCCCCCGGAGCAATCTGGGTCATGCCGGGGGCATGACCCACCCGCCGCCTCGCCTGCATCTGCCGCCACTCCGGGAGGTGATCGCACGCCACGGCCTCAGCGCGTCGAAGGCGCTCGGCCAGAACTTCCTGCTCGACGAGCAGCTGCTCGACCGGATCGCGCGCATCCCGGGGCCGCTCGCCGGCGAGCGGGTCTACGAGGTCGGCCCCGGCCCCGGCGGGCTCACCCGGGCGCTGCTCCGTGCCGGCGCCGAGGTGGTCGCGGTCGAGCGCGACCGGCGCTGCCTGGCGCCGCTCGCCGAGCTTGCCGAGGCGAGCGGCCGGCTCGAAGTGATCGAAGGCGACGCGCTCGCCATGGCGGCGCCCGAAGGCGCCCACATCGTCGCCAACCTCCCCTACAATGTCGGCACCGCCCTCTTGGTGCGCTGGCTCGGCGGCGAGGCCTGGCCGCCGCCGTGGAAGTCGCTGACCCTGATGTTCCAGCAGGAGGTCGCCGAGCGGATCGTCGCCGCCCCGGGCAGCGGCGCCTATGGCCGCCTCGCCGTGCTCGCCCGGTGGCGGGCCGCGCCGAAGCTTGCCATGAAGGTCCACCGCTCCGCCTTCGTGCCGCCGCCCAAGGTGATGTCGGCGGTCGTCCACATCGTCCCCGCACCGCAGCCGCCGGGGGTGCGCGCGGCGACCCTGGAGCGCCTCACCGCCGCCGCTTTCGGCCAGCGCCGCAAGATGCTGCGCCGCTCGCTCGCCGCTTTGCCCGGAGCGCTCGCCGCGCTGGCAGCGCTCGGCATCGACCCCGAACGCCGCGCCGAAACCCTCGCCGTCGCCGACTTCGTCGAGATTGCGCGGCTGCTCTAGTTCGGCCGCGGGGTCGGGGCCGCCGGCGGGGCGCCCTGCTCGGGGCGCTGGGCGGCGAGCACTTCGGCGGGCGGGCCGCGCTGGATCATCGCGGCGAGCTGCTGCGCCTGCGGGCAGGGCGCCCGGCACAAGGTCTGCACCCGCGCCAGATTGCGGCGGGCGCGCTCGACGGCGCCGCGCTGGACATAGGCCTCGCCCTGGCCGGCGAGCGCGTTGACGTCGTTGGGCTCCATCCGCAGCGCATCGGCATAATAGCGCACCGCCTTGCCGGGCAGCCGCTGCGCCTGGGCGACCCGGCCGAGGGCGATATAGGCGCCGCGGTTGCGCGGATCGACGGCGAGCGCGGTCTCGAGCAGGTCGATCGCCTCGTTGTAGCGGCCCGAGGCGGTCTGCGCCTGGGCCTGCTGGACGAGCGCGGCCGAGCGCGGATCGATCTGATCGTCGGGCCGCTGGCCCTGACCGGCGCTCGCCATGGTCGCCGCGGCGAGCGCGACCGACAGGATGATTGGCGTAAGGCGCATCAGTAACTCCATGTTTCCATTCGCATCGTGGCTTAGCACGGCCGTTGCCAGCGCGCGACGAAAAAGCCGTCGGTGCCGTCCCGGGCCGGGCTCAGCAGCAGGCCAGGCCCCGACGGCGTTCCGGTCGGCATAGGGAAGGGCTCTGGAACCAGCGATGAACGGCGGCCCAGCGCTTCGGCCTGGTCCCTGCCCTCCTCGGCGAGAAGCGAGCAGACCGCATAGACCAGCCGCCCGCCGGGGCGCAGCAAAGCCGCGCCGAGATCGAGCAAATGGGCCTGGAGCGCGGTCGTCCGCGCCAGCCGTTCGGGGGTGATTCGCCAGCGCGTCTCGGGGTTGCGCCGCCAGGTCCCGGTCCCTGAGCAGGGCGCGTCGACGAGGACGAGGTCGGCGCGTCCGGCGACGTCGGCCAGCATCGCCGCCTCGCGCTGGGGATTGACCAGCCGCGCCTCGACGATCGACGCTCCGGCGCGCTTCAGCCTGGGCATCATCCGGGCGAGCCGGCCGCGATCGGCGTCGCTGGCGAGAATCCGGCCGCGATTCGCCATTTCGGCGGCAAGCGCGAGGGTCTTGCCGCCGGCGCCGGCGCACAGATCGACCACCAGCATGTCCGCCGCCGCCTCGCAGCCGAGGCTGATCAGCTGGCTGCCCTCGTCCTGGATCTCCAGCAGGCCGCTCTGCCAGGCCTCGATCTGCTCGACCCGATAGCCTTCCGGCAGCCGCAGGCAGAGCGGCGACCAGCGGCAGGCCGAGGCCTCGGGCAGCCGGGCGAGCGCGTCCTCGCGGGTCCCCTTGAGCCGGTTGACCCGCAGGTCGAGCGGCGCCCGCCCGAGCAAGGCGGGGCGCTCATCCTCCGCGACGGCCGGATCGAACCGGTCGAGCAGCCAGGCCGGCGCCACCCCCGCTTCGGCGACCGGCTCGCCGGCGGCCGGGGCCGGGGCGCCGCGCGGCGGTCCCTCGAACGTCTCGAGCAGCTCGGGCATGTCGCGGGCAAGGCCGAGCAAGGCCGCCCGCCCCGATTCCGGCCGCTCGCCGGCCCGCCGGATCGCCCGGAAGACGAGGCTGCGGATCTCGCGCCGGTCCTTGGCGCCGGCATAATGGCGGGCCTTGAAATAGCGCGAGATCAGGGTGTCCGCCGCGGCGCCGCCGCTGCGCGCGGCGGCGACGATCTCGTCCAGCAGCTCGATCGCGGCCAGGGTGCGGGCGGCCGGAGTCACGGCCGCCGGCTAGGGAAAGGGCGTGACCTGATAAGCCACCATGGTGTTGCCGTTCTCTTCATAGAGCCGCAGGTAGACCGGCGCCGGGTCGCTTTCGGCGAACGTCGCCTCGCCCGTGCAGCGCGTCTCGGCGTCGGTGCGCGAAGTCTCGCGGACGTTGGCGATGCTCAGGATCTTGAGCGTCTCCCGCTGCGATATCTCCTTGGCCTTTTCGGCGATCTGGTTGCAGTCGAGCTCGGGTGCGTTCGCGCAGGCGGCAAGCGGCGGCAGCGCGGCGGCCGCGATCACCGCGAGGCCGATCCTGAGCTGAGCGATGATCATCGGACCGCCCCTTTTTTGGCCGGCCGGCGGGTGGGCCGGCGTGTTGGAACGCTCCACCAATCTGGTCCGGAAGGCAAGAGGAAGCTGGCCGAAAAGCCTCAACGGGAAGGATAATTCGGCGCCTCGCGAGTAATCGTCACGTCGTGAACGTGGCTTTCGCGAAGACCGGCATTGGTGATCCGGACGAACCGCGCCTTTTGCTGCAGCTCGGTTATCGTCGCCGCACCGGTATAGCCCATCGCCGCTTTGACCCCGCCGACGAGCTGGTGGATCACCTCGGCGGCGTGGCCCTTATAGGCGACCTGGCCTTCGATCCCCTCGGGCACCAGCTTCAGCTGGTCCTTGATGTCCTGCTGGAAATAACGGTCGGCGGAGCCGCGCGCCATCGCCCCGACCGAGCCCATGCCGCGATAGGATTTGTAGGCTCGGCCCTGGTAGAGGAAGGTCTCGCCCGGCGCCTCCTCGGTGCCGGCGAGCAGCGATCCGATCATCACCGCCGAGGCGCCGGCGGCGAGCGCCTTGGCGATGTCGCCGCTGGTCCGGAGGCCGCCGTCGGCGATGATCGGCGTGCCCGACTTCGCCGCTTCCCCGGCCGAATCGAGGATCGCGGTGAGCTGGGGGACGCCGACTCCGGCGACCACCCGGGTGGTGCAGATCGAGCCGGGGCCGATGCCGACCTTGACCGCGTCGGCGCCGGCGCCGATCAGCGCCTTCGTCGCCTCGGCGGTGGCGACGTTGCCGGCGACGATCTGGACCCGGTTCGAATGCTTGCGGATGCGCTCGACGGCGGCGGCGACCTCGACATTGTGGCCGTGGGCGGTGTCGATGACGATGAGGTCGCATTCCGCGTCGATCAGCGCCTCGCTGCGCTCGAAGCCCTTGTCGCCGACGGTGGTCGCGGCGGCGGCGCGAAGCCGCCCGGAGCCGTCCTTGGTGGCGTCGGGATAGGCGACCGCCTTCTCGATGTCCTTGACCGTGATCAGGCCGATGCAGCGCTCGTCCTCGTCGACGACGAGCAGCTTCTCGATCCGGCGCTGGTGAAGGATCCGGCGGGCCTCGTCCTGGCTGACGCCGGCCCGGACGGTGGCGAGATTTTCCCGGGTCATCAGCTCGGAGACCGGCTGGCGCTTGTTGCCGGCGAAGCGGACGTCGCGATGGGTGAGGATGCCGACCAGCCGGCCGCCCTGCTCGGTGACCGGAATGCCCGAAATCCGGTGCCGCGCCATCAGCTCGAGCGCGTCGGCCAGGCTCTGGTCGGGCGACATGGTGATCGGGTTGACGATCATCCCGCTCTCGTAGCGCTTCACCGCGCGGACGGCGGCGGCCTGCTCCTCGATCTCCATGTTGCGGTGGAGCACGCCGAGGCCGCCGAGCTGGGCCATGACGATCGCCATCTCCGCCCCGGTCACCGTGTCCATCGCCGAGGAGAGGATCGGGATATTGAGCGCGATCTCCTTGGTCACCCGGCTGCGCGTGTCCGCCTGGCTCGGCAGGACCGAGGATTCGGCCGGGCGCAGCAGGACGTCG
>Ga0207677_10000141_pt1 | contig 59003 bp, 73 predicted proteins | sample KBSMisM42_FD_184311 | JGI IMG/M metagenome (GOLD analysis project Ga0207677, IMG submission 184311) | Miscanthus rhizosphere microbial communities from Kellogg Biological Station, Michigan, USA - KBS Miscanthus M4-2 (SPAdes) (version 2) | ecosystem: Host-associated > Plants > Roots >...
CAGTTCGCCGCGAGGCCGACCTCGTCGCGCGAGTCGCGGATCGGCTTGCCGACGTTGCGCGATTCGAGCTTCGCCAGCTCGTCCGCGTTGTCGCGGATCAGCTGCGAGAGTTTCTGCAGGATGCGGGCGCGGGCGCGGGTGTTGATGCGCCGCCACTCGCCGCGGAAGGCCTTCGCCGCCGACTGCACGGCGCGATCGACGTCATCGGGCGACTGCTGCGGAATCGAGGCGAGCGTCTCGCCGGTGGCGGGCTCGATCAGATCGAATGCGGACACAGCTCCGCCATTCTGCAAGAAGCGGGCGCAGCGTCAACCGCGGCGCGCATGCCGCGGGTGTGCGCTCCAGCACGCGCGGCCGTGCGACGGGACGACCACGATGCGGCCGCTGGCGAGGATGCGGTAGCGGAAGACGCCTGCGGTGAGGTCGAGCGGCGCGCGATGGCCGCGCAGCGTTTCGATCAGCCCCGGTACGCGCAGGCGTTCGACGATGTCACGTTCGGTCTCGGACATGAGCTCAATCGGGCGCAGGCATCTCCGCGACAGGCTCGCCCATCAGCGTATGCCACGCAATCGCCGCTAACACGATGGCCCCGCCCGCAATTGCGAAGACGGAGGGCCGCTCGCCGAGAAACAAAAACACCCAGATCGGGTTCGCCACCGGCTCGAGCATGCCGGTCAGCGACGCCTGCGTCGCGGTCACGTACTTCAGCCCCTTGACGAAAAACGCGTACGCGAGGCCGATCTGGAACAGGCCGAGGAAGGCGAGAACGCCGAACGATTTCGGAGTGAGCGCGAGGTCGTGCGCGACGAACGGCAGCAGCGCCAGCGCGAGCACGAGGTTGCCCCAGGTCACCGCTGCCTGCGCGGCGTCGTGCTCGCGGCGCAGCGCGAGGATCAGCCCGGCGAAGAAGACGCTCGACACCAGCGCCATCGCGTTGCCCGACATCCCGCGCGCCTCGAATTTCCCGACGAAGAACAACGCCATGCCGGCGATGGCGACGATGATAGCGACGACGTCGCGCATCCGCATCGGCTCGCGGACGACAAGCGGCGAGAGCAGCAAGACCCAGACGACGCCCGCGTACTGCAGGAAGATCGCGTTCGCCGCCGTGGTCCAGCGCGTGGCGACGACAAACGTGGTGAGGCACGCGCCGTAGCAGACGATCGCCGCGATGAACGCCGTCGTCGACCGCCACCGCCGCCGCCCCCAGACGTCGCGCCCGAAGACCGCGAACAACGCGATCGCCGCAAACAGTGACCGATAAAACGTGACCTTCAGCGGCGAATCCGCGATCGCCTTGATGCCGATGCCGCCGGTCGACCAGAGCAGCGCGGCAAGGAAGATCCAGACGATGTCGCGGCGATGCACGCGGGGAATTCTATGCGGATCGCGGAAGAGGGAACGACGAGAGCGCCTCCGGCGGGCGGGCCCGGCCCGCTGCGTTTGTCTTCGCGTAAACAGCGTTCAGCGCGAGAGGCGTGAGTTCAGGCTAGGCCAACCAAGCGCTGCGGGCCGTGCCCGCCCGCCGGAGGCGCCCCGGTCGTCCTCTGTCCCGCTAGTTCGAATAAAACGACCCGCTGCGATCCATCCTCGCGCGCACGTCGCTTTCGGCCGGCGGGCACGGAAGTGGATTCTCCGGCGGCGGCACGACGATGGCGCACTCGCGGACGACTTCGGCGAGTGTATCGATCTCCAATGGTTTGTTCAGCACTGCGGCGACCTGCTTCGGATCAATCGTCGATTCACCCTTCGGGTCGCGGACTGCGAGCACGAACGTCGTTGCTTCCGGACGGTTCGCGTGAAACTGCGTGAGGAAGGTCTCGGCCTCACGATCAGGAAGATCTACGTCAAGGACGATCAGCGCGTAGTCGCACTGCGACACGCGCTCCAACGCCTCCTCGGCCGACGCCGCGGCATCGACGGCCAGCGGCTGATGGCGGAGGATCGTGAAGAGCATCACGCGCAGAACGTCATTGCTCTCGATGATCAGGACTCTTGGTTCGTCATTCATGGTGTCTTGAAGGTCAAGGAATATGCCAAAGTCGCGGAATCAATTCGGTTTTTCCGACTGGTCGAGGTCGCCATCGGACGGAGGGCAGTTGTCGCGCTGCGGGAACTCTTCGAGCGTGCGGATGCAGGCCTCGATCGTGTCGAGCAGCAGCTCGATGTCGAACGGCTTGCGGATCGTCCCGGCGACGATCTGCGGGTTCAGGTCGCGCGGCTCCGTGCCGGCCGTCAGCACCAGCACGAGCGGACACTGATCGGGCGGCCACTGCTCGATCTGCTCGAGATACTCGTAGCCGCTCATGCGGGGCATCATCAGGTCGAGGAGGACGATCGAATAGCGGCAGAGCCGCGACTTCTCGACCGCCTCCTCGCCGTTGCGCGCGGAGTCGACACGAAACCCTCGCTTCCGCAGCACCGTGAAGAGGAGCATGCGGATCGCGTCGTCGTCATCGACGATCAGAATGCGCTTTTCCAATCCTCACGACCTGACGCCGAGGGATTCGCGTTCCCCGGGCTGCATCGCTCTGGCGGATTGCAGCTCGCTCACGAGACGGATCGACTCGCGATTGAAGGCCGGGAGATCGTCCGGCTTGCGGCTGCTGACCCAGTTGCGGTCGCGGATGACTTCGCTGTCCTGCCAGGTGCCGCCGGCGTTGCGGATGTCGTCCTGCAGCGTCGGCCAGCTGGTCATGGTGTGGCCCTTCACGAGGCCGGACGAGACGAGCAGCCAGCCGCCGTGGCAGATGACCATGATCGGCTTGCCGGCGCGCTCCATCTCCTGGACGAACTGCTGCGCTTTTTTCTCGATGCGCAACGCGTCGCCGTTGATGACTCCGCCGGGGAGCAGCACCGCATCGAAATCATTCGGATCGGCTTTGGCCAGCGACAGGTCGACCTTGAATTTGTCCGCCTTGTCGTGGTGCTTGAAGGCCTGCACCTCGCCCTCTTTGTTCGAGATCAGCACGCACTTCGCGCCGGCGCCCTCGAGCGCCTCGCGCGGACTGGTCATCTCGATCTGCTCGAAGCCTTCGGTCACCAGAATCGCGACGCGACGGCCATTGATGTCTTTTTGCATGACATACCTCCCGAGGGTGAGCATGCAAGATGCGAGCACTCAACTATTTAGGGTTCCGTTGGCAGTTGGCAGTAGGCCGTTTGGTTCTACTGCCAACGGCCCACGGTCAACTGCCAACTCACTTCACCAGCCTGGCGATCGCCTTGAATTCGTCCGTGCCGGAATTCACCGTCAGCTCGAAGAGCGCCATCTCCGTCGACGTCAGATGCGCGCCGTCGGCGGTCATGCGGCGGATGGCGATGTCGCGATTCTCCGCGGTGCGCGACGACATCGCGTCGGCGACGATGGTCACGTCGTAACCCGCGGCGAGGAGATCGCTCACCGTTTGATAAACGCAGACGTGCGTCTCGATGCCGGCGACGATGATCTGCTTCTTCTTCAGCATCCGCATCGCCGCGACGAATTCGCCGCAACCCTGCGCGGAGAAGCAGGCCTTCTCCACCGGCTGATAGCCCGCCGTCTCCGCGAGCGCGTTGCGCAGCGGCTCGATGGTGGGCCCGAGGCCTTTGACGTATTGCTCGGTGACGACGATCGGGATCGCGTCGAGGAGATGACAGCCGCGGATCAGCCGCTCGACGTTTTTCGCGACCTCGTCATGCCGATCGATGACCGGCATCAGCTTTTCCTGAAGATCGATGAGGAGCAGGAGCGAATCGCCGCGCAGCAGTCGGGCCATGCGCGTGATTCTCCTACACCACGACGTGCAGCGGCACTTCGCCGCGCAGGAAGCGCCGTACATCCGTCGCCGCGATGCGCGCCATCGCGGTGCGCGCCTCCTCGGTTGCCGATCCGATGTGCGGCGCGAGCACGACATTCGTCATCGCCAGCAGTCGCGCGCTGACTTGGGGCTCGCGCTCGTACACGTCGAGCGCGGCGCCGCGCAGGTGTCCCGACTCGAGCGCGTCACACAACGCCGCTTCATCGACGAGCGGTCCGCGCGAGGTGTTCACGAGGTACGCGCCGCGCTTCATCTTCGCCAGCGCGTTTGCATCGATGAGGTGATGCGTTTCGCGCGAGAGCGGGGCGTGGATCGAGACGATGTCGCTCGTCGCGAGCAGATCGTCGAGTGATTCGCCGCGGCGGACGCCGAGCACTTCGCAGCCGAACGCGCGGGCGCGATGCGCCACCGCCTGGCCGATGCGGCCCAGGCCGATGATGCCGAGGCGTTTGTTCTGGAGGCCGGTGCCGAGGAGATGCAACGGTTCCCAGATGCACTCGCCGGTGCGCCGCACCTCGGCGTCGCCTTCGATCAGCCGCCGCGTGACGGCGAGGATCAGCGCGATCGTCAGGTCGGCCGTCGCTTCGGTCAGGACGCCGGGCGTGTTCGTGATCGTGATGCGCAGCTCGCGCGAGGCGTCGACGTCGATGTTGTTGTAGCCGACCGCGTAGTTCGCCACCATCCGCAGGTTCGGGTTCGCGGACAGCACGCGTCGCGTCAGCGGATCGGAGAGCAGCGTGATCGCCGCGTCGGCTTCGGCGAGCAGCGTGATGATCTCCTCCTCGCTGCGCGCCTGCTCCGTGGGATGCGCGATCACATCGAACTCCCCCGCGAGGATGTCGCGCGCGATCGGCGGAAAGTCGGCGGTGAGGACGACGGTGTATTTCACGATTTCGCGCGCGCCATCAGCCAGCCGACGAGAAAGAACCCGCCCCCGATGAACAGCATCCGCACTTCCGTCGGCACGTCGTCGCGCACGACGCCGATGTAAAGCCCGATCGGCAGGATGACCATCCCGATGAGCTGGAAGAAGCGGCCGAAGATCGCGGACACGGCGAGGGAGCTTACACGAGACGGGTAGGGAAAGCGGACCAGGCCGCCTCTCCGTAATGAGGGAGAACACGATGGCCACAAAGAAAGCAGCGAAGAAAGCAACGCCGAAACCTGCGAAGAAAGCCGCGAAGAAGAAACCTTCACCGCAGATCGCACTCGAGGCCAGCAAGGAAGACGTGATCCTCGGCTGCATCAAGAGCGTCTTCGCAGACGCCGGCCTCGGCACCGTGACGGCGAGCAAGAAAGTGGACTGGAGCAAGTTCACCGATCCACCCGACATCCTCAATCAGCTCGGCGACGGCATCCGCGACTGCATCGACGGCAAGGGCTTCACCTGCAAGAGTCTCGTCGGCGTGTTCAAAAACCTGCGGGCGAACAATCAGGTGACGGTGGTGAGCGACCTGGTCGACATGATCGGAAAGCTGGTGAGCTGATGAAGCGCCTGATCGCCGTGCTGCTGCCGCTGCTGTTCGCCGTGCCCGCGTTCGCTGCCGACTGCACACCGACCACGGTGCAGGTCATCCCGTCCGGAAAGATCGATCTCACCTTCTGCCAGGGCTTCACCGGCTTGAGCGAGGGCGATCAACTGAGCATCGAGGTCGGTGGCGTCTCGATTCCGCTCGTCGTCGACAGCGCCACAGACCTCGGCGTGGGCGGCGTGGTGGTGGAGGCCGATGCGGCCAACCCGGCCGCGCCCGAAATCGCGCTGCTTCGCGAGGGGAAGACGACGGACGTCAAACTCCAGGTCAATTCGAAGACGATGGACGTCGAGCTCGAGCCGGAGGATTCGACCAAACAGTCCTACAAGACCTATCGCCGCTACACCTGGTCGCTCGGTCCCGCGAAAAAACAGGAGCAGTCCACGACGACGGATGACGGCACCGTGCTCCTCGTCGCATCGACGGCCGCCGCCGCCGGCACGAACAACAAAACTTCCAGCGACGCGGTGCGGCTGCAGTACTCGGGCGAGTACGCATCCGGTGCGCCGTTCGCCGCCGGCATCAGCGGCGGACTGCAGATGCTCGGCACGTTGTCCATCGACACGACCGACCAGAACGATCCGGGGTTCATCGACAACAACCGCGGCACGTTCGGATTGCAGGCGACGCGGCTCTCCTTCGCAAATCTGCTGAAGCAGGGACACTTCGGCGTCGAGGCGCGGGCGAGCAAGGCGTTCCACAGCAACATCCGCGATCTCGACGGAGCGGTGACGTTCGGCGGCTGGTTGCCGTTCATCCCGGCGGCGAATTTCCTCAACGGCGACGGCGACTTCATCGCGCCGCCGCTGTCGTTCACCGCGTCGTACGGCTACCGCAACCGCAAGCAGACGAGCGAGACCTTCCACGGGCGCGTGTTCGAAGGAAGCGCGCTGTATCACGTCTTCGCGGTCAATCGCTTCAACGTCGACGTCAACGGCACGTGGACGATCAACAGCATGTCGAACCGTCCCGCCACGACGCCGAGGACGCAGCGGCTGTACAAGGCCACGATCTCGTATCTGCAGAATCCCGAGAGCGGCTTCACCGTGCTGACTACGATCGAAGACGGCTCCGCCGGCGTGATGCTGACGAAGGTCCGGCAGTACTTCCTCGGGCTCGCGCTGTCGAAGATCAACTTCAGCGGGGGATCGAAGTAATGTCCAGGATCGAAGTGCCGATGCTGGTGGCCGACCCCGCGGTCTGTTCGGCGCGGGGAATCGGCTGCTTCGAGAACGTCCGGATGAGCGGAGACGTTTTTCTCGACGGTCCGATCACGCCGCGCGTGGCGGTGCTCGACTTCGACGAGCAGAGCGGAGAGCTGCATCCGGGCGTCCGCTTCATCAAGCCGCGCCGCGCGAGCTCACTCGGAAAGTACGAGACCGCCGCCGACGCGCTGTCGCGCGAGATGCAGGCGCTCAGCGCCTTCGCCACGGTGATGAAAACCATCCACGCATTCGAGGACCCGGAGGTGCTGGGGCGCGAGATCGCCTGGGCCTTCGATTCGCCGCAGCTCTTCGTCGTGCCGCGGGCGGGTGAGCTGGAGAACGCGTTTTACGAGCGCGAGTCGCACAGCCTGCAGTTCTTCTTCTACACGGATGCCGACAACCAGCGCATCTACGGCTGCGCGTCGCGCGACATCGTGGCCCATGAGACGGCACATGCGCTGCTCGACGGCATCGCGCCCGACCTCTATCACGCCAGCACGCCGCAATCGCTGGCCCTGCATGAATGCGTCGCCGACATGGTCGCGCTGATGTCCGCGTTCACCAGCCGTACGCTGGCGGAGTCGGTACTGGAGGAGACGAAGGGCTCGATCAGCGAGCCGTCGGCGTTCAGCGAGCTGGCCGAGCAGTTCGGCGGCAAGAAGCCGCTGCGGTCGTTGCGCAACGACAAGAAACTGCGCGATGTGGTGGGCACCGATCCGCACGCGCTCAGCGAAGTGCTCTCCGGCGCGTTGTACGCGATCATCGAGGCGCTGTACGAGAAGGCGAAAACGTCATTCGAGCCATCGCGCGCGCTGGGCGGAATGGCCAGTCAGTTCCGCCGCATTCTTCTGCGGTCGCTCGACTACCTGCCGCCCGGCGAAGTGTCGTTCGCCGATTACGGGCGCGCCATCGTCGCATCCGATCAGGCGGCCTATCCCGACGACCCGCTGGCGCGCGACACGCTGGCCGGCCAGCTGGTGAAGCGGGGCGTCGTCAGGACTCGACGCTCGCTCGCCGCCAAAACGAACTTCAAGGCCAGGGCGCTCGACGGCATCTCCATCGATACGCTCGCCTCCAGCGACTGGGCCGCGTACGAGTTCGCGAACCGCAATCGGAGGTTCCTGCGCATTCCGCAGGGAATCCACTTCCGCGTCCTGCCGCGGCTTCGCGCGACGCGGACCTACCGGCAGAAGGGAGGCGGCACGAGCGAGATTCGCGAATGCATTTTCAAAGTCTCGTGGGACGAAAAAGAGAAGAGCGACGTCGCGGGATTCGCGCGCGAGCGGCAGATCACGGTCGGCACGACGTTGGCCATCAACGAGGAGACGCGCGAGGTCCGCGCGCTGCTCACGTCCGATTTCGAAGAGCAGGCCGGTGAGCGCGAGGCATTCCTGCAGACGCTGGCGAAGCGCGGCATGCTGCGCGCGGGCGGCGAGGCCGACTGGCTTCCCGGCCGGGCGCTCGGCGACGCCGTTCGCGTCGAGCAGTCCGACGGCCTGATGCGCGTGCGCGGCACCGCCCGAATGCTGCACGTCACGAGGAGCGATGGCCATGGCCGGTAAGATTCGCGTCCGCCTCTACAACATCCTGCTCGGCGACGCGATCCTCGTGACGCTGCCGGGAAAGCCGAAGCAGCACATCCTCATCGACGTCGGCAACAAGCCGGGCGGCATCGGCGCCGACAAGAGCCTCTTCGAGCCGATCATCAAGAACATCATCAAGGAGCTGGCCGGCGCGCCGCTCGATCTGTACGTGATGAGCCACGAACACATGGACCACGTGCAGGGGATGCTGTACGCATCGGAGAAGCTCGGGATCGACATCAAAAAAACGCTCGCGCCGAAATACGTCTGGCTCACCGCCTCGGCCGCGCCGAACTATTACGACGAGCACGAGGACGCGAGGAAACAGAAATCGCTGGCGCTCGCCGCATACGGTCACGCGTTACGGTTCTTCGCCGGCGAACCGCCGCCGTTCATGGCCACGCTGCTCGCGCTCAACGACCCGAGGACGACCGACGACTGCGTCGACTACCTGCGCAAATTGTCCACGAAGACGTTCTACGTGCACCGGCAGACGAAGCAGCTGGCCGCGAAGCATGCCCTGAAAAACGCCACGATCTCGATCTGGGCGCCGGAAGAGGACACTTCGATCTATTACGGCAGATTCGATCCGGCCGCGCTGGCGATGGGAGAGAAATTCGCCGCCGCCTCCGGATCCACTCCGGCCGACGTCCTGCCGCCGCGCGGCGTCGATACCGGCGCGTTCTACAACCTCGTCCGCTCGCGCGCGAACGGCATCGCCGGCAACCTGCTGGAGATCGACAAGGCGGCAAACAACACGAGCGTCGTCTTCTGTCTCCAGGCCAACGGAAAGAAACTGCTCTTTCCCGGCGACGCCGAGGAGCGGAGCTGGCAGGAGATGGACAAGCGCGGCCTGCTCGAGCCGGTCGACTTTCTCAAGATCGCCCATCACCTCAGCCACAACGGCACGCCGTCCGAGGAGCTCGTCGACAAGCTGCTCCCGAATGACGGGAAGCAACGCCAGGCGGCGGTCTCGACATGCGCGCACGCGTACTCCGGAATCCCGGACGGTCCGACGAAGAAGCTGATCGAAAAACGGGCGACGCTGTTCGACACGATGACCGATTCGAAACCGGGCGAGTGGGTGGATGTAATGGTGTGAGCGATTCTTCCCGGAGGTAGCGGCTACGCGCCGCTGATGAACAGACGGTCACCGTCGTGCACGGCATCACCGACAGGCTGCGGGCGACCGGCGGCTTCTCGAACGTCCTCCTCTCCATCGGCGGCGGAGGCCTCATCAAGAATCAACACAACATCGATCCGGGGCACAGCGTCTCCGACGAAGACTTCATGGCGCTCTACTTCCGGGCGTACGGCGCAAACTACGGCCCGAGCTCGACCAGTCTCACCTCGCCCATCCTCACGAGCCTCGGCAAGCTCGTCGAAGGCATCGGCGCGTCGGGGATCGACGTCGACATGGAAGCGCTTTTCTTTTCCTATCCCGATCTCGCCGGCGGCGTCTCGCTGCTCAGCGAGTGGGCGCTCCATCAGGGCGTGCAACTGACCTGGACTCCGTACGAGGTGCAGCAGTTCTGGGAATCGCTCCGGAAATCGACGTCGTTGCCGCTGAGCTGGGCCAACATTCAGCCGCCGGCCTGGAGTGGCAATCCGCCGGCCCTCACTTCATGGGCCGCGTCGTTCAACCTGCCGGTCGGCTCGATCGTCGCGGGATTCGACAACACCGACGGACCGATCAGCCCCGCGCAGATTCAGCAAAGTCTCGCCGAGTGCGTGAAGCAGGGCGTAAACCCCGGCGGAGCGTATCCCTGGACGTATGACGCTCTTTACAGCCCGCCGACCTGGTCGCCGAAAGAGATGGCCACGGCGATGACCAACGGCCTGGCCGGAAAGCTCCCGGCGGACGACGTCAGTTGATCGTGACCGTCTCCACCTTGTCGCCCCTCTCCGTCTGATCGACGACCGCGTTCATCCCCTCCGTCACGCGGCCGAAGATCGTGTAGCCGCCGTCGAGGTGGGGCTGCGGCGAATGCGTAATGAAGAATTGCGAGCCGCCGGTGTCGGGGCCGGAGAGGGCCATGCCGACGGCGGCTCGCGTGTACTTCTGCAGGTTGATCTCGTCGCGGATGGCGTAGCCGGGGCTGCCGTTCATGTCGTTGCGCGGGTCGCCACCCTGGATGACGAAGTTGGGGACGACACGCATGAACGTGGTGTTATCGAAAAAATGCGCGCGGGCAAGCTGCGCGAAGTTCCACGTCGTGATCGGCGCGTCCTTCGTCAGCAGCGCGATCTCGATGCGGCCGCGCGTCATCTGAATCGTCGCCGTGTGCGGGCGGCGCGACCACTCCACGATCTCCTTGTAATCGCTTCGATCGACCGGCAGCGGCGTGTACTCCGGACGCGGGAGCTTGAACTTGTCGGCGATCAGATCGGCCGCCGTGCGGCGGAGCACAGGATCGTCGTCGCCGAGGGCCCACTGCAGCGCGGCGAGATTGCCGGCATTCGCGAGCGCCGTGTACGCGGCGATCCGCGCGTCGTCCTGCGCATCGCTGCGCGAGCGCGCTTCGGCCGCGGAGAACAGGTCCGCGTCGGCGTTCTTCACGTGCATGTAGCGATCGATGGCATTCGTCCGGACGATCACGTCGCGGTCGTCGAGCATCGAGCGAATCAGCGCCGCGTAGTGGTCGCAGCGATCGTCGGGGATCGAGCTCAGCGCCGTCGCGCGCACCATCGGATCGTCGTCCTTCGCGAACGACGCGCGGATGGCATCGGCGTCGGGCGGCAGCGCCTCGAGGCCGCGCACCTTCTGCCACGCGGTCAGGTTCGACATCGACAACAACGCCTGCGGATCGTTGCGCACGATCGCGCCGGTCGCGAGCTCGCGCTCCCAACGCGAGCCGCCGTGGAAGATCTCCTCGAGCCGTCCTTTCGCCGACGTGTTCTTCGCGCCGTACCAGCCGAGCGTGTCGATCGCGGAGGCGCGCACGCCGGGATCGGGATCGTCGGTCATGGCGATCACGCGCACCGCGTCCTGCGCGATGTCGGGACGCTCGATGGCCTTGTGGTCCTTCGCCGCGATGCGTCCGAGGGCCACGACCGAATTCGTGCGGACCCACGGATGCGCGTCGGTGAACATCGATGTCAGCAGCGGGATCGACTCGGGGGACGCGATGCGGCCGAGGGCGGAGGCGACGTACGAGCGCGTCAGGACGTCCTCGTCGGTCGCCAGCAGCTCGAGCCGCTCGCGCGCGGGAGCGTAGGCGCGGCGCGCGAGGGCGTAGGCGGCGGCCTGGCGGATCACAGGCGACGATGACGCGAGCGCATTCGCCGCGATCGCGCTCGCCTCGTCGCTGTTCCAGCGGAAAAGGAAGCGGATCGCGCGCGTGCGGACGCCTTCCGGCTGCGGCTCCGCGGTCCAGGTGGCGTAGCGCGCGATGGGCGCCTTCGGCGCGAGCTTCGACAGCGCCTCGACCGCCTCGGCGGCGACGCTCGCATTCGGATCTCCGGCAAGATGGATGAGCGGCTCGATGGAACTCGGGTCACCAATCTCGCCGAGGGAGAAGGCGACGGTCTCGCGGACCAGGCTGTCGTCGGTGAGGAGGGGGGTGAGCGCCTCGGCGCCGGCGTGCGATTCCGCCTGCGGGCAGATGCGCCCGAGGGCGAGCGCCATGCGCATGCGGTGCAGCTCGTTGGGGCTGGTCAGCCACGCGTGGACGATTGCGGCGTCGTATTCACGGCGATCTTCGAGGCGCAGCACCTGCGCTTCTTCATCGACCGTGAAGCCGTACGCCGGGATCGGAGGGGCAACCGGGACGACTTTCGGGGCCGGAGGCGGCGCGGTGACGCACGCCGAACAGAGGATCAGGACAAGCGCAAACCGTCGCATATCGAGCATGATAGCGGCGGTCCCTGTGACAGCGCTCACACGGCGCTGTGCGCGGGGACGCTTGTCACGACCGCCCTCGTACCTGAAACTCCACGTTGCATGCAGGACACGTTCGCCATCGACGCACAAAAACTCGCCCGCCGGTACGGTCGCCGGTGGGCCCTTGCGGATGTCTCCCTCCGGATACCGCATGGAAGGGTCGTGATGGTGGCGGGGCGGAATGGCTCGGGCAAGTCGACTCTTTTTCGAATTCTGTCGACGGCCATCCGCCCCGACCTCGGCTCGGCCAGCGTCCTCGGCTTCGACCTCGTCAAACAGCGGTACGACGTCCGGAAAGGGGTCGCGCTGCTGAGCCATTACTCGTATCTCTACGAATCGCTCACGGCCGCGGAGAACCTGCGCGTCGTGGCCGAGCATCGCGGCGTGCCGAGCAACGGCCTCCGCGACCTGCTCGACCGCGTCCGCCTCGGACATCGCGCCAACGACACGGTCAACACGTTCTCTGCCGGCATGCGCAAGCGGCTGTCGTTTGCGCGCATCCTGCTGCAAAGGCCGCGGATCGTGCTGCTCGACGAGCCGTACGGGCAGCTGGATCCCGAGGGATTCGCGCTCGTCGAGCAGGTCGTACACGAGCTGCAGGACGATGGCGTGACGGTGCTGATCGCCACGCATCAGCTCGAGCGCGGCGGCCGGCTGGCGCAGGACGCGATCGTGCTCGAGCAGGGGCGGCTGGTGTGGCAGGGAGCGGCGAAGGAGTGCCCGTCATGCTAGCCGCCGCCCTTCGCAAAGAGCTCCTTCTCCAGTGGAAGACGCGCACGCAGATGATGGCCGTCTTCGTCTTCGGCGCGACCTCGCTCCTCCTCTTCAGCTTCGCGGTCGGACCGAATTCCGAAGCGCTGCGGCTGTACTCGGCGGGGTTCCTGTGGCTGGGGCTGCTGCTCTCGTCGACGCTCACGCTCGCCGAGAGCTTCCAGGCCGAGATGGAGAACCGGGCGCTCGAAGGGCTACTGCTGCTGCCGAGCGACGTCCGCGCGCTCTACTACGGCAAGGCGATCGCGAACTGGTTCCAGCTCGCGCTGCTCGGTGTCGGACTCGTGCCGGTGATGGTCGTGTTGTACGACGCCGGCACTACCGACCTGCTGCGTCTGCTTGCCGTCATCCTGCTGGGGACGGCAGGCCTCTCCGCGCCGGGAACTTTGTATGCGGCGATGACTTCGCAGGCGCGGGCGAAACAGACTCTCCTCCCTTTGCTGTTGTTCCCGTTGATCGTTCCGGCATTATTGGCTTCCGTCAAAGCAACCTCGCTCGTCATCCTCGGGGATCCGATGAAGCAGTTGCCTTCGTGGATCAGCCTTCTGACGGCGTTCGATGCGATTTACTGGTCGTTGTGCGGCCTGCTGTACCACCACGTCGTGGAAGAGTGATCAATCGATGAAAACCGCATTTCCAGCCATCCTTCTTGCCATCGGGGCGTACTTCGGATTCGTCGTCGCCGTCGGACAGTTTCACGGGATGCCGGGGCTCGCGCTCGGGCTGCCGTCGGGCCTGATCGCCACGCTCGCCGCCGGCTGCGGCGTCGCGGGGGCGATCTGGTTCCTCTTCGCGAACGACCATGTCGACTCCTGGCGTCCGCCGCAGATCCTGATCGGCCTCGCCCTCCTCTGCCTCGGCTTCGGCTCCTACTACGGCCTCTTCGTCGCGCCGCCCGAGCAGTTCATGGGCGAAGTGCAGCGGATCATGTACGTGCACGTGCCGACCGCCTGGAACGCGCTGCTGGCGATGACGCTCGCGTTCGCCTGCGCCGTGATTTTCCTCTTCAATGGCGATTTCAAATGGGACTCGCGGATGGAAGGAGCGATCGAGACCGGCGTCGTGCTGGCGTTCCTCCTCTGCTGCCAGGGGGCGATCTGGGCCAAGCCGACGTGGGGCGTCTGGTGGGACTGGGATCCGCGCCTGACCACGACCGCCGTCCTGCTCTTCGCCTTCCTCGGCATCCTCGCGCTGCGCAAGTTCGTCGAGGATCCGGCCCGCCGGGCGATCTGGTCGGCCGTCGCGACGATCATCGCGTACGTCGACGTCCCCATCGTCTACTTCTCGGTCCGCTGGTGGAACTCGCTGCACCAGCAGCAGTCGAATCCGGGGACAGTTTCGAAACAATTCTGGCTGCCGCTGCGCCTCAACGCATTCGGCATCCTCTTTCTCATGGTTGCATTCATCATGCTGCGAGCCCGCATCGCGTCGCTGCGCCTGAAGCAGGAGATGGCGCCGCCGATGGCGGAGATCGCGGAGCTCGGGGAGGCCGTATGAGCGGAGGCATCGACGCAGGAATGGTAACGGGCGGATGGAACTTCGTCATCGCCGCGTACGCGGTCACGTTTTCAGTGCTTTTCATCTACGGGGTGAGCATCGTCACGCGGCTTCGTGAGGAGCGCTCCCGCACGACCGAAGAGGCAAACAGACAATGAGCACAGTGATGAATCATCCATCCGTCAGTGACGCCATGCGGCGCCGTTCGCGCCTCTTCATGGTCGCCGCGTTCGCCGTGGCGGCGGTCGCCTTCATCGTCATCGCGGCCGGCGGCATCAACAAGAACCTCGTCTACTACTGGACCCCGACCGATCTCCACGCCGCGGGCGACAAGGCCTATGGCGCCACGATCCGCCTCGGCGGCATGGTCGCTCCCGGCTCGATCAAAAAGCTGCCCGGCATGTCGTCACTCGAGTTCGACGTCAAGGACACGGGCGGCGTCGTGCACGTGAAATCGGCCGGCGTGCCCCCGCAGATGTTCCGCGAGAACATCGGCGTGGTGGTCGAGGGGACGATGGTCCGCGACGGCTACTTCAAGTGCAACCGCCTGATGGTCTCGCACAACAACGAGTACCGCGCGCCGAAGAACGGCCATCCCGTCGACAAGAAACAGATGGAGCAGTACATCAAGGACGCACAATGACCTCCAGCCTCGGCCGTCTCCTCATCCTGTTGTCGCTGCTCGTGTCCACCACCGGCGCCGTGCTCGGCTACGCCGCCGGCTGGAAGAAATCGGCGGACGGCCTGAAGTGGGCGCGCCGCTTCGCCTTCACCTTCTCGCTGCTGATGATCGGCGCGACGCTGGTGATGGAGTACGCGCTGATCTCGCACGACTTCAGCGTCGGATACGTGGCGCAGGTCGGCTCGCGCGACGTGCCGCTGTGGGTGACGCTGGTCAGCCTCTGGTCGTCGCTCGAGGGATCGATCCTCTTCTGGGGCTTCATCCTCGCCGCCTACATCGCCGGCGCGACCTGGCTCACGCGCAACGAGCACATCGAGTACATGCCGTACGCGATCGGCACCTGGCTCTTCTCCGGCTCGTTCTTCAGCTTCCTGATCGCCGGGCCGGCCTCGCCGTTCCAGACGGTCGCCAATCCGCCGATGGACGGACCGGGCCCGAATCCGCTTCTCCAGAACCACGTCCTGATGGCCATCCATCCTCCCTTCCTTTACCTCGGCTACGTCGGGATGACGATCCCGTTCGGCTTCGCCACCGCGGCGCTGCTGCGCGGCCGGCTCGGACAGTCGTTCCTCCGCCCGCTGCGCAACTCGCTGCTGCTGCCGTGGATCTTCCTCACGATCGCGATCATGCTCGGCGGCTGGTGGGCGTACGAGGTCCTCGGCTGGGGCGGATACTGGGCCTGGGATCCGGTGGAAAACGCCTCGCTGCTGCCGTGGCTCACGGCGACCGCCGCATTGCATTCGGCGCTGGTAATGGAGCGCCGCGGCTCACTCAAAGGCTGGACCGTGACGCTGGTGCAGGCCAGCTTCCTCCTGACGATCCTCGGCACGTTCATGACGCGCTCCGGCGTCTTCAACTCCGTGCACTCGTTCACGCAGAGCTCCATCGGTCCGACGATCCTCGTCTTCCTCGCGGTGATCCTGATCGGCTCCGTGACGCTGCTCGCGCTGCGCATCGACTCGCTCGAATCCGACTCGCGCTTCGAAGGTCCGCTCAGCCGCGAGGGCTTCTTCCTGATCAACAATCTCCTCTTCGTCCTCTTCACGTTCACGGTGCTGATCGGGACGGTGTTCCCGCTCGTCGTCGAAGCGCTGAAAGGGAAGCAGATGAGCGTCGGCCGGCCGTACTTCGACTCGATGGTCGTGCCGATCGGCGCCGTGCTGTTGTTCATCCTCGGCGTCGGCCCGGCGCTGCCGTGGGGCCGCGCGTCGAAGGAGCAGGCCAAACGCGCGCTGCTGCCGCCGCTCATCGGCGCCACGATCGTCGCCGGCATCGGCCTCGCGCTCGGCGTCCGCAATCCGTGGACGATCATCACGCTCGCCTTCGGCGGCTACGCGGCGCAGGTGACGCTCGGCCAGATGTGGCTGCCGGTCGTGCAGCGCATCCGCCGCGGCGACAGCGCGGGACACGCCATCATCGACTCGCAGCTCGTCCGCGGACGCCGCCGCTTCGGCTCGTACCTGATCCACGCCGGCGCGGTGATCGTCATCGTCGCGATCGCCGTCTCCAGCACGATGCGCACGCAGCAGGAAGTGCGCTTGAACCGCGGCGAGAGCGCGACCGTGGGCGGCTACACGTTCACCTTCACCGGCACGGACGTGAAGCAGGAGCCGCACCGCACCTCGACGCTGGCGCATTTCGACGTGACGAAGAACGGCCGGCAGGTCGCGCAGCTCGCGCCGCGCATGAACCAGTACGCGGCGATGCGCGATCCGCTCGGAACGCCCGACGTCCATACGACGCTCAAGGGCGACATCTACCTGTCGATCATGAACATCGAAGGCGATGCGGTCGGCGTGAACGTCATCCTGACGCCGATGGTCGGCTGGATCTGGTGGGCCGTGCTGCTGATGGGCGCGGGGGGCATCGTGGCGTTGATCCCCGGCTCGCGCGCGGTCGCGCTGCAGGCGCGCAGCGAATCGCCCGTCATTCAGGGTGACGAGGTGGGTGCCAATTGAATCGCGTCGTCCTCATCGCCGGAATCCTCATCACGGTCGCGCTGGTGCTGGTCCTCTCGGCCGGACTGGGCAAAGACCCGCAGCACATCGAGTCGCCGCTGATCGGTAAACAGGCACCCGACTTCGCACTGCAGGCCGTCGGCACGCACGAGACCATCGATCTCGCGAAGTTCCGCGGCAAGCCGCTCGTCGTCAATTTCTGGGCGACGTGGTGCCGTCCCTGCTACGAAGAGCATCCCGTGCTCGTCTCGAACGCGCAGATGATGCAGGGCCAGGTGCAGTTCCTCGGCGTCGTCTTCCAGGACAAGGAAGAAAAGATCCAGGGCTTCCTCAACGAGCGCGGCAGCGCCTATCCGACGCTGGTCGATGACGCCGGCAAGACCGCCATCGCGTACGGCGTCGGCGGCGTTCCCGAGACGTTTTTCCTGAACAAGGACGGCAAGGTCGTGGCGAAGTTCGAAGGGCCGATCGATCCCGATTCGCTGCAGCAGAACATCCGAAAGGCGATGACGCAATGACCTGGATTTTCGTGTTGCTCCTCGTCACAGGAGTCAAAGTCCCGGACGCCGAGCAGATCGTCGGCCAGCCGCAGGGGCCGGTGGTCAGCGGCCCGATGCTCGATCAGCAGACGAACGAGATCGCGGGACTGCTGCGCTGCCCGGTATGCCAGGGGATGTCGGTAGCCGACTCGCCGTCGGAGATGGCCGTGAACATGAAGCATCAGGTGCGCGAGCTGATCGCGCGCGGCTACACGCGGGAGCAGATCCTCCGCTACTTCGAGCGCTCGTACGGACAGTTCGTGCTGCTCAAGCCGAAGTTCCAGGGCGTCAACACGCTCGTCTGGATCCTGCCGATCCTCGCGCTCGGCGTCGGCATCTTCGCCATATTTTCGATGATGACCAAAGGCGGCGATGGTCAACCTGTTGACCAACCGTCGGTGGACGAAGATCCCTACCTGGCCGAAGTGCGCAAGCTGACGGGAAAACAATCATGACCGGTTCCACTGACTGGCTCAGCGCCACGGCGATGCTCCTCTCGGGGCTCATCGTCGGATTCATGTTCATCTACTCCTCGATGCGCCGGAAGCAGGCCGCCGCCGCATCGGGCAGCGAAGACCTCGAGCTGCGCGATCTCGTCGCGCGCCGCGATGCGCTGATCCAGCAGCTGCGCGATCTCGAGGACGTCCCGGCAAACGCCGCCGAGCGCACACGCCTCGAGCGCGAAGCCGCGCAGGTGCTGCGCAAGCTCGATGGCAAAACGCCGCACATCGCCGCCGCGTCACGCCCGTCCCCCGCCCTCCCGCCCCCTGCCCCCTCGTCCGGCATGAACCCGACGCTCAAAGGCTTCCTCTGGGGCGTCGGCTCGATCGCCGCCCTCGGCTTCCTCGGCTGGTTCGTCTACTCGTCGTCGACCGACAAGGGCGCGCAGACTCCGAACGCGATGCAGCCCGCCGCGACGCAGTCGATGCCCGCCCAGCAGCAACGGCAGCCGTCGACCGACCCGGTCGTGCAGCAGCTCGAGGCGGCCGTCGCGAATGCGCCCGAGGACAACAACGCGCGCATCAGCCTGGCCAAGGCGTACCTCGAGCACGAGAACATGATGGGCGTCTTCGAACAGACGCAGGCCGTGCTGGCGAAGTCACCCGAGGAGCCGCGCGCGCTGACGTACCAGGCGATCGTGCGGATGGCGATGGGACAGACCGACGTCGCCGGCAAGATGCTCGACGTGGCGACGAAGCGCGACCCGAAGCTGATCGACGCCTGGGTCGGCATCGCCTGGCTGAATTTCCAGAGCGGCAAACCGCAGGACGGCGAGAAGGCGATCGCCGAGGCGATGAAGCAGCATCCGGAGCAGAAGGAACGGCTGGCCGAGATCCTCACGCAGATGCGGAACGCGAAGCCGGCGGCGAAAGAGCTGCCGGCGAATCATCCGGCGCTGCCGGAGCCCGGCGCGGCGATGGCCGCCGAGCCTCAGGCCCAGGCGCAGCCCACCTCGAATGATCCGGCCAACATCCACATCACGCTGAACCTCGACGCGGCCGCCGCGGCGCGCGTCCCGCAGCACGCCATCATCTACATCATCGCGCGCCCGGCCGGCGTCACGTCCGGTCCGCCGGTCGCGGTCAAGCGCCTTCTCGCGAACGGCTTCCCGATGAGCGTCGACTTCGGTTCCGCCGATTCGATGATGGGCCAGCCGATGCCGCCGAAGATCCACCTCGAGGTCCGCCTCGACGCCGACGGCGACGCCGCAACGAAAGGCCCGCAGGATGCCACCGCGGTGCAGGATGGCGTGGCGAGCGGGGCGAGTGTGGCGATGGTGCTGAAGTAGGGGTAGCTGGTAGTTAGTTGATGGTAGTTGGTCGGCCGTTGGCAGTTCATCGTTCCGCCAACGGCCAACTACGAACTACCAACTACTTGTACTCCCAGTTCCGCACGAATTCCCCGTCCGTCCACACCGCGTCTTCGTCGAACGACGACATCCACTTCGCGGGGGTGGTCCAGGTCGATTCGTTGAACTTCCCGTCGGCGCCGGCGCTCACGATCGTCATGGTCTTGCCGTCCGAGGCGTAGCGGTACGCGTTGCCCCAGGCGTCGTGCAGGGGCAGGCTCCTCACGTAGACCGGCTGCACGAGCTTCTGCAGCTCTTCCATCGAGCCGGCGACGGGGAACGCCTTGTGATCGATCTTGTAGGCGTTCGCGGCGATGGAGATGGTGCGGAAGTCGTTCATCTGCCGTCAAGTAGAATCGCTCCATGAAGCGCGTGCTGTTGCCGTGGTTCGGTCCGCTCCTCGTCCTCCTCTTTCTTCTGATCCGCTGGCAGGGCGAAACGCCGAAGCCGACGAGCGCCCCCGCCGGCGAGTTCTCGGCCGCGCGCGCGTACGCGACGGAAAAGCAGCTCCTGGCGGGCATCAGCGCGCATCCGGTCGGCTCGCCGGCGAACGCGATCGTGCGGGCGCGGATCGTCGGCACGCTGCTGTCGCTCGGGTACGAGACGCAGGTGGAGCAGGCGTTCGGCTGCGATGCGCACGCGGCGTGCGCGACAGTGCACAACGTCATCGCGCACGTTCCGGGCATGCCGTCACGCCCCGCGGTTCTGCTGCTCGCGCACTACGACTCCGTGCCCGCGGGACCGGGCGCCTCGGATGACGGCACCGGCGTGGCCACGCTGCTCGAGATCGCGCGCGCCGTCCGCGGCGAGGCGTTCCACAACCCGCTGCTGCTCGTCTTCACCGAAGGAGAAGAAGGCGGCCTCCTCGGCGCCGAAGCGTTTGCAGCCGATCCGCAGACCGCGCAGGTCGCGGCCGTCGTCAACATCGACAACCGCGGCACGCACGGCGCGAGCCTGCTGTACGAGACGAGCAGCAACGACCGGCTGATCGTCGAGCGCGTCATCCACGCGCTGCCGCATCCGGTGACGTCGTCGCTCTTCTCCACGATCTACGACCTCCTCCCCCACGACACCGACTTCTCGGTCTTCAAGCGCGCCGGCAAGTCGGGCGTGAACTTCGCCGCGATCGGCGATCAGTGGGCCTACCACACGCCGTACGACAACCTCGGACGCGTCAGCCTCCGGACGCTGCAGCACCACGGCGACAACGCGCTCGCGTCGATCCGCGCGCTCAGCACCGGCGACCTGCGGCACGGCACCGACCAGAACGCCGTCTGGTTCGACGTCCTCACGCTCTTCGTCATCTCATGGCGCCAGCACTTCACTTTGTGGATCGCGGTGCTCGCGCTGATCGCGTCGATCGTCGCGGCGCTGCTGCTGATCCGCGAAGAAGAAGCGACCGTGCGCGGCGTGCTGCACGGCGCGGTCGCGCTCCTCGGCGCGGTGATCGTCGCAGGCCTCCTCGGCTTCGTGCTGGCGTGGCTGGGGACGATCCGCGCGACGGAGGTCTGGATGGCGCATCCTGTCGCGATCCTGATCGCCATGTGGCTCGCCGGCATCGCCGCGGCGATCGGCGTGCCGACGTCGCTGCGGCATTACACGAGCGACAGCGGGATGCTGGCCGGCGAGGCGGTGATCTGGTCGCTGCTCGCGATGACGCTGGCATTCGTGCTGCCTGGCGCGAGCTACCTCGCCATCGTGCCGGCGGTCGTGCTCGTGGCCCGAGCGTTCGTGCACGCCTTCACCGGCTTCTCGCACGAGCTTGGGGCGCTGATCGCGTCGGCGCTGATCTCGATCGTCTTCGTCCCCGCGGCGCTCGGTCTCTACGACGGCCTCGGAAATCCGGCGCTGCCGGTGATCGCGGCGATCGTGGCGATGGCGTTCTCGCCGGTCGCGTTCGCGGTCGACGAGCGGCGCATCGCCGGAGTCGCGCTCGCCTTCGCGCTGCTCTTCACGCTCGTCGCGGTCGCGCTCCCCGACGTCTCGCGCGAGCGCCCGCAACGCGTCCGCATCACGCACATGAGCGAAGGAACGCTCTCGCGCTGGATCACCGGCACGCCGACGCCGGAGATGCGCAAGATCGCGCATTTCTCGCGCTTCATGTGGCCGTGGGCGTTCGGCTCGGCGTGGGAAGCGCCCGCTCCCGCGATCAACATCCCGCAGGTGCAGCTGAACGTCACCAGCGACATGCAGCGGAACGGCAGGCGCTATCGCGTCCTGCAACTGCACTCGCCGCGCGACGCCGCGCGCGTGACGCTCTTCTTCCGGACGAACGCGACGATCGAATCGATGAAGATCAACGGCGTCACGCCGCCACCACCGCCGCAGCACTTCTACGAGCTCACCGCGAACGGCTGGCACCGCATCGCGATCTACGGCGGCAGCGACGCAACGATCGAGCTGGTGTGCCGCGGCGCCGCCCCGATCAACGCGATCGCCAGCGACATGACGTACGGCCTCCCTGACTTCGCCCGCCCGCTCGCGCAGGCGCGCGACGCATCGGACGCGAGCACCAGCGACGACGGCGATGTCACGCAGACGCTGGTGAGAAAGCGGCTCTAAACAATTCGGCCCGCCGGGTGGGCGGGCCGAATTCGTTCGATTTACTTTTCGCTCTTCTTTTTGGCCGGAGCTTTTTTCTTCGGCTTCTCCTCGGCGGCGGATTCCTTCGCCTTCTTCGGAGCAGCTTTCTTCGCGGCCGGTTTCTTCTTCGGCTTCTCGTCCGCGGCCGTTTCGTCTTCGGGCGTTTCGGCGGCCGGGGCAGCCTTCTTCGCCTTCGTCTTCTTCTCCGGTTCCGGAGCGGCGGCGGTGTCGGTCTTCAGCTCGAAGCCGACCAGCTCGAGGATCGCCATCTCGGCGGCGTCGCCGCGGCGAGGTCCGAGCTTCACGATGCGGGTGTAACCGCCCGGACGCTCGGCGAAGCGCGGTCCGAGGGTGCCGAACAGCTTCGCCACGAGCGAGTCGTCGGCGATGATGCGGCCGGCCTGGCGGCGGGCGTGAACGCTGTCGTTGCGGCCGAGAGTGATGAGCTTCTCGATCTGCGGACGAAGCTCTTTCGCCTTCGGCAGGGTGGTGATGATTCGCTCCTTGTCGATGAGCGAGGCGAGCTGGTTGCGGAAGAGCGCGTTGCGATGCGCACTCGTGCGTCCCAGCTTGCGGTTGACCATTCCGTGTCTCATTCGAGTGACCTCGTTTTCTTACTACTCGCGCATCTCGCCGGCGCGGGAGGCGGGAAGCTTCGTCATGCCGAACGACAGTCCAAGGCTGGCGAGAACGTCTTTGATCTCGTCGAGCGACTTGCGGCCGAAGTTCTTGGTCGAGAGCATCTCGCGCTCGGTGCGCTGAACGAGATCACCGAGCGTGCGGATGTTCGCGTTCTTGAGGCAGTTCGCGGAGCGGACCGAAAGGTCGAGCTCCTCGATCGGCTTGGAAAGCATCTCGGCGAGGCGCGGATCGACTTCCGGCGCCGCGGTCTCTTCGATCTGCTCACCGCGCGTCTCGAACTGGCTGAAGATGCGGAGGTGATCGCCGAGGAGGTCGGCGGCGAGGCCGACGGCTTCCTGCGGCGAGACCGCGCCGTTGGTCCAGACTTCGAGCACGAGCTTGTCGTAGTCGGTCATCTGGCCGACGCGGGCGCCTTCGACGTGATAGTTCACGCGGCGGACCGGCGAATGGATCGAATCGATGGGGATGTAACCGAGCGGCAGGTCGGTGTCGGCGTTGCGGTCGGCCACGACGTAGCCGCGGCCGCGCTTGAGACGGGCCTCGAGCTTGAGCGAGCCTTCCTTCGACAACGTGGCGATGTGCGCCGTCGGGTCGAGGATCTCGATGTCGGAGTCGGCTTCGAAATCGGCAGCGGTGACCACGCCCGGCCCCTTCTTCTCGAGGTAGAGCGTCTTCGGTCCTTCGCCGTGCATCTTGAAGGGAACCTGTTTGAGGTTGAGAACGACGTCGGTCATGTCCTCGACCACTCCGGTGAGTGACGAGAACTCGTGCAGCACACCCTCGACGCGAACCGCGGAAATGGCGGCTCCTTCGATCGAGGAGAGCAGCACGCGACGGAGTGCGTTGCCGATCGTCGTGCCGAAGCCACGCTCGAAGGGCTGGGCGATGAAGCGCCCGTAGTTCGGGGTGAGGCTTTCGGAGTCGTAATCGAGCTTTTTCGGTTTCTGGAAATCGGACCAGAGCATGTCAGCGGCCTCCTCGGCAAGGCAGTTGCCGGTTGCCAGTTCCCGGTTGCCGACGAGGCAACCCGAAACCGGCAACCGGCAACGGCCGGATTTACTTCGAGTAGAGTTCGACGATGAGCTGTTCCTGGATGGGGAGGCGGATGTCTTCGCGCTTCGGAAGATCCGTCACCGTGCCGAGGAACTGCTCGGGATTGAGTTGGAGCCAGGACGGAACGCCGCGTCCGGCAGCCGTTTCGACGGCCTGGCGGATCTGATCGTTCTTGCGGCTCTTCTCGCGAACCTGGACCACGTCCCCTTTGCGGGCCTGGTAGGAGGGAACGTTGATCTTTCTGCCGTTCACCTCGATGTGTCCGTGGCGAACGAGCTGGCGCGCCTGGGCGCGCGAGGAGGCGAAACCGAGCGAGTAGACGACGTTGTCGAGCCGGAGCTCGAGCTGACGAAGCAGGTTCTCGCCGGTGATGCCGGTCTTGCGCTCGGCGCGCGCGAAGTACGTGCGGAACTGGCGCTCGAGCAGACCATAAATGCGCTTGACCTTCTGCTTTTCACGAAGCTGCACGCCGTAGCCGAGGACCTTGGAACGGCGCCGGCCGTGCTGGCCCGGGGCGTAATTGCGGCGCTCGATGGCGCACTTGTCCTTGAAGCAACGGTCGCCCTTGAGGAACAGCTTCATGCCCTCGCGCCGGCACAGCCGGCAGACGGGATCGGTGTAACGAGCCACTATGCCTCCTTTGGTTCGCACCCGCCCCACCATTGGAGCGTTGCGCGTACGGCGGCAGCTGCTCGCCGTACGAAAGACAGCAAATCCGCGCCGGAGCGACACGCGCCGGCACGGAAGAATCTGACGAGATCGTTAAACGCGGCGCCGCTTCGGAGGACGGCAGCCGTTGTGCGGAATCGGGGTGACATCCTTGATCGACTTGATGTCCAGACCGGAGGCGGCGAGGGCGCGGATGGCGGACTCGCGGCCGGCGCCCGGTCCCTTGACCTTCACGTCGACCGAACGGATGCCGTGCTCCTGCGCGAGCTGCGCGGCATTCTGGGCGGCAACCTGCGCGGCAAAAGGCGTGCCTTTGCGCGAGCCTTTGAAGCCGATGCGGCCGGCGCTCGACCACGACAGGATGTTGCCCATCGGATCGGAGATCGCCACGATCGTGTTGTTGAACGTCGCCGCGATCGAGGCGACGCCGTGCGGGATGTTCTTCCGCTCTTTGCGCTTGCTTCCGGCGCGTCGCGCGCCCGCTTTCGGTGCTCTGGCTGTGGCCATTTCTGATCGTCCTCTTCTTTACTTCTTCGTGGCTTTCTTCTTACCGGCGACGGCGCCCTTGCGCGGACCCTTCCGCGTACGGGCATTGGTGTGGGTCCGCTGGCCGCGCACCGGGAGTCCCCGGCGGTGGCGCATGCCGCGGTAGCAGTTGATTTCCATCAGCCGCTTGATGTCGAGGCCGACGTCCTTGCGGAGATCGCCCTCCACCTTCCCCTCGTCGGTGATGACCTGACGGATCTTGCGTACGTCATCCTCGGTCAGATCCTTGACGCGGACGTCACGGTTGACCGCGGCCTTCTCCAGGATGTCGTTCGAGCGCGAACGGCCGATCCCGAAGATGTATGTCAGGCCCACTTCGACCCGCTTGTTCAGAGGAAGATCAACGCCTGCGATTCGTGCCATGTTCTCTTATCCCTGTCTCTGCTTGTGTTTCGGGTTCTCGCAGATGATGCGGATCACACCCTGACGCCGCACGATCTTGCACTTGGTACAAATCTTCTTGACTGATGAACGCACTTTCATGACTTGCTCACTTGTATCGATAAATGATGCGCCCGCGCGTCAGGTCGTACGGCGAGAGCTCGACCAGAACCTTGTCGCCAGGAAGGATGCGGATGAAGTGCTTGCGCATCTTGCCGGAGATATGGGCCAGGACCTTGTGCTTGTTCTCCAGCTCGACCTGGAACATCGCGTTCGGCAACGTTTCCAGGACCGTCGCGGTCACTTCAATCGCTTCTTCCTTCTCTGACATATCTCCTCAGTGACTCATTTCCCGAGAACCATCGGTCCATTGGACGTGATGGCCACCGAATGCTCGAAGTGCGCGGCCAGGTTGCCGTCGACGGTGCGCGCGGTCCAGCCGTCGTTGTCCGTCTTCACATCCTGGATCATGCCGTTGCTGCCGGCGCGCTCGATGCGCGACTTCAGCTTCGCCCCGATCTCGCAGAGCATCGGCTCGATCGCGAAGACCATCCCCTCGCGCAATTCGATGCCCCGTCCGCGCCTGCCGTAGTTGTAGACCTGCGGATCCTCGTGCATCCGGCGGCCGATTCCGTGGCCGACGAAGTTGCGGATGACGTGGAACCCGCGTGCTTCCGCATGCTCCTGGACCGCCGCCCCGATGTCACCGAGGTGACGGCCGGGACGCATCTCCTCGATCGCGAGATCGAGGCATTCTTTGGTGGTCCGCATGAGGAGCTCGGCCCGATCCGTGACCTTGCCGACGCCGACCGTGATGGCCCCGTCGCCGACGAAACCGTCGAGGATCGCTCCGAAGTCGAGTCCGATGATGTCGCCTTCCTGAAGCTTGGCGCGATTGGGGATGCCGTGCACGATCACGTCGTTGACCGACGAGCAGACCACCGCCGGATAGGGCGGCAATCCCATCGGTGCATAGCCTTTGAAGGGCGACTTCGCGCCGCGCTTCGCCAGCTCCTCCTCGGCGACAGCATTGAGCTGTGCCGTGGTGGCTCCCGGTTTCACCATCGACCGCATGATCTCGAGGATCTCGAGGACCACGCGGTTGGCCCGATCCATGACCGCGATTTCATCGCGAGACTTGAGGATGGGCCCCTTCATTCGGTCGAGCATCTATCTCCTACAGCAGGGACTTCTCGATTCGTTCAAAGACCTCATCGACGGGACCGATCCCGTCGACTTCGCGCAACAGACTCTTCGCTTTGTAGAACGTGGCGACCGGAAGCGTTTGTCTGTGAAACGCTTCCAGCCGCTTCCGCACGGCCTGCTCGGTATCGTCAGGACGGGCGATCAGCTCCGTCCCGCAGCGATCACACACGCTGTCCGAGGACGGAGGGTTGTTTTCGAGATGGTAAACGGCCCCGCAGTTCGAGCACGACCGCCGGAGCGCGATACGCCGGACAATCGCTTCGTCGGGGACCAACAGTTGCAGAACCCGGAGGTTCTCTTTCCCATTCCCGACGATATTGTCGAGCTTCTCGGCCTGCACCAGCGTGCGCGGGAAGCCGTCCAGGATGAAGCCTTTCTGGGCATCCGACTTCGCCAGGCGGTCGTTGATGATGCCGATCATCAGGTCATCCGGAACGAGCGCGCCGGCGGCCATGATCGGCGCGGCCTGCTGGCCGAGCTCCGTCCCGTCCGCCACCGCCTCGCGCAGCATGTCGCCGGTCGAGATGTGCGGAATCGCATGCACGTCGGCCAGCCGCTTCGCCTGGGTCCCTTTGCCGCTTCCCGGCGGCCCGATGAAGATGATCCGCACCCGAATTACCCTCGTCGCCCGCGGACCCGGCCGCGCTTCATGAAGCCGTCGTAGTGGCGCATGACGAGCTGCGACTCGATCTGCTGGATCGTGTCCATCGCCACGCCGACCACGATCAGCAGCGACGTGCCGCCGAAGTAGAACTGGTAGCCCATGCCTTCCGTGAACCAGAGCGGCAGCGCGCGGTCGAGCGCGGCGCCGACGCCGAACGGCAGCTGGTTGACGTGAATGCCGGTGATCAGGAACTCCGGCAGGATGCAGACGGCCGCGAGGTAGATCGAGCCGACGAACGTGATGCGGGTCAGCACGCGATCGATGTAGTCGCTGGTTTTCTTCCCCGGACGGATGCCCGGGATGAAGCCGCCGTATTTGCGCATGTTGTCGGCCGTGTCGACCGGATTGAAGATGATCGACGTGTAGAAGTAGCCGAAGAAGATGATGCCGATCACCTGCAGCAGGTAGTAGAGCGGCTCACCGACCTTGAGCTGGTTGCCGATGGCCTGCGCCCACGGAGCCTTGATCATCGTCGCGAGCGTCGTCGGAATGACCAGGATCGACGATGCGAAGATGACCGGGATGACGCCGGCGGTGTTCACGCGCAGCGGCAGGTAGGTGTTGGCGCCGCCGTAGACCTTACGGCCGACGACGCGCTTCGCGTACTGCACCGGGATGCGGCGCTGCGCGCGCTCCATGAAGACGACGAAGGCGACGACCGCGAACATGAAGACGATCAGCAGCAGGACGGCGAAGAGATTGTGCTGTCCGGTGCGGATGTCGTCGATGGTCTGCACGACGGCGTGCGGCAGGTTGACCACGATGCCGGCGAAGATGATCAGCGAGATGCCGTTGCCGATCCCGCGCTCGGAGATCTGCTCACCGAGCCACATGATGAAGGCCGTGCCGGTGGTCAGCGTGAGGACGGTCATGATGGGGAAGCCGAGTCCCCACAGCGTGTCCTGAACGTACGTCGGGACGAGCGGCGCGCCGCCGGGCGAAGTCTGCGACTTGAGCCAGAAGGCGACGCCGAGCGACTGGATGACCGACAGCACGATCGTGCCGTAACGGGTGTATTGATTGATCTTCCGCCGCCCCATCTCTCCTTCTTTCGACAGCTTCTCGAGGTACGGCCAGACGACCGTGAGGAGCTGCAGAATGATGGATGCCGAGATGTACGGCATGATGCCGAGGGCGAAGACGGAGAGACGGCGCAGCGCGCCGCCGGAGAAGAGATCGAGGAACCCGAACACGCCGCCGGTCATCGCCTTGAAGAATTCCTGGAGCGCCACCGGATCGACGCCGGGCGTCGGGATGTGCGATCCGAGACGATAGATGGCGAGAAGGCCGAACGTGAACAGGACCCGCTTGCGCAGATCCTCGATCGCCCAGATGTTGCGGAGTGTCTCGAGGAAGTTCACCTACTGAATCTCCTGGCAGGTTCCACCCGCCGCTTCGATCTGCTTGCGTGCGGACTCGGAGAATTTCGCGGCCACGACGGTCAGCTTCTTCGACAACTTGCCGTTACCGAGGATCTTGATGCCGTCGTTCTTTCCCTTGATCAGGCCGGCCTGGCGGAGCGTCGTCTCGTCGACGGTCGCGCCGTTGTCGAAGCGCTCGAGGTCGGAGAGGTTCACGACCGCGTGCTCTTTCTTGAAGATGTTGGTGAAGCCACGCTTCGGCAGGCGGCGGTGCAGCGGCATCTGGCCGCCTTCGAAACCGCGCATGCGGGAGAAGCCGGAACGCGACTTCTGTCCCTTTTCACCGCGGGCGGCAGTCTTGCCGTGTCCCGAGCCGGGTCCGCGGCCGACGCGCTTCTTGGCGTGGCGGGCACCCTTTTTCGGTTTCAGATTGCTCAATTCCATGATTGACCTCGTATTACTCGACGACTTCGACGAGATGCGGGATCTTGGCGATCATCCCGCGGAGTTCCTTCGTATCGGCACGCTCGGTCACCCGGTGCATCTTTCCGAGGCCCAGCGCCTTCAGCGTCTCGCGCATCTCGCGCGGGCAGCCGATGCCGCTCCGGATCTGGCGAACCTTGACCTTCTTCGGGGCCGCGCTCATGCCTCGGCCTCCGCCTGCTCGCCGTTGCCGCGCAGAGCCTTGTACTCATCTTCGCTGCGGAGCTGCTTGAGCGCCTCGAACGTCGCCTTGACGACGTTGTGCGGGTTGGCCGTCCCGAGCGACTTGGTCAGGATGTTCTGGATCCCGGCCGACTCGAGGATGGCGCGCACCGGACCGCCGGCGATGACGCCGGTGCCTTCCGAGGCGGGCTTGAGCAGGACCTTCCCCGCGCCGTAATGACCGAGCACGGCGTGCGGGATGGTGGTGCCGCTCGTGGAGATCTCGATCATGTTCTTCTTGGCGATCTCGATCCCCTTCTTGATGGCGGCCGGCACTTCCTTCGCCTTGCCCGAGCCGAAGCCCACTTTGCCCTTGCCGTCGCCGACGACGACGAGCGCGCTGAAGCTGAAGTTCTTGCCGCCCTTCACGACCTTCGTGACGCGGTTGATGTGGACGACCTTGTCGATCATCCCGCTCTCGGACCGCTCTGCATCACGACGATCGCCGCGAGGCGAGCCCTGTCCCTGACGCTGCATTGGACGCTGCATGAAGTCTCCTAGAATTCCAGACCGTTTTCGCGCGCCGCATCCGCGAGCGCCTTGATGTTGCCGTGGTAGAGGTATCCGCCGCGGTCGAAGACCACGCGCGTAATGCCCTTGTCTTTCGCCTTCTTGGCGATCGCGGCGCCGACGGCCTTGGCCGAGGCGGCGTTCGCCCCCTTGGCGCTCGCATCCTTGTCGCGGGTCGATGCCGCGATGATGGTCTTGCCGCTGGCGTCGTCGATCACCTGCACGTAAATGTGCTTGAGGCTCTTGAAGACGGCCAGGCGCGGACGCTCCGTCGTTCCCAGTACCTTGCGCCGGATCCGCTCGCGGATACGGCCTCTTGCTTCAACTCTGTGCTTTGCGCGATCCATGTTGTCCTCTGCTATTTACCAGCAGCCTTGCCGGCCTTGCGACGGATGATCTCGTCGCTGTACTTGATGCCCTTGCCCTTGTACGGGTCGGGCTCGCGCAGCGAGCGGATCTCGGCTGCCGTCTGACCGACCTTCTGCTTGTCGATCCCCGTAATCGTGATGTGGCCGCTCTTCGCGTCGACCGCCACGTCGATCCCTTCCGGAATCGGGAAGCGGATCGGGTGCGAGTAGCCGAGCTGGAACACCACCTCGCGCCCCTTCACCTCGGCGCGGTAACCGACGCCGACGATGTCGAGCTCGCGCTTGAAGCCCTCGCTCACGCCGCGGACGTTGTTCGCCACGAGCGCGCGCATGAGGCCGTGGAACGCGCGGGTCTTCCCTTCTTCATCGGCGCGGGTGAAGGCGAGGACGTTGTTCTCGATCTTCACGCCGATGCCCGGGATGAGCTGCGTGGTCAACGTCCCCTTCGGGCCTTTGACCGTGACGGCGTTGCCGTCGTGCTTCACGTCCACCCCTTTAGGGAGCGGAATCTCTTTTTTGCCAATACGCGACATGGGATCTCTCCTTACCAGACCTGGCAGAGGACTTCGCCGCCCACGCCGTTCTTCACGGCGTCATGGCCGGCGAGCACGCCCTTCGAGGTCGACACGATGGCGAGGCCCAGTCCACCAAGCACGCGAGGAATCTCCTGCTTGTTGCGGTAGACGCGGCGGCCCGGACGCGAGATGCGCTCGATTCCGTGGATCACCGGCTCGCCGTCCTCGGCATACTTCAGGTAGACGCGCAGCGTCCCCTGCTTACCGTCGCTCTCGACCAGCTTGTAATTGCTGATGAAGCCCTCGTTCTTGAGGATGCGTGCGACCTCCACCTTCAGTTTGGAGGTGGGCAGATCGACGCGGTCATGGTGCGACTGGATACCGTTGCGGATGCGGGTCAGCATGTCCGCGATCGGGTCTGTCATCGACATTCTCGTTGCTCCTGTCCTGTAGTCCTGCTTACCAGCTCGCCTTGGTCACGCCGGGGATGTAGCCGCCGAGCGAGAGCTGCCGGAAGCAGATGCGGCAGAGCTGGAACTTCCGCAGATACCCGCGCGGGCGTCCGCAGACCTTGCAGCGATTGCGCTTCCGAGTCATGAACTTCGGCTTGCGCTCCGCCTTGACGATCATTGAGATCTTTGCCATGGTCTTTCCTTCTTACCTGCTGCCGAACGGCATACCCAGTTCCTTCAGAAGGAAGCGGGCCTGTTCGTCGTTTTTCGCGCTCGTGACGATGGTGATGTTCATTCCCTTCGACTTGTCGACCTTCGAGATGTCGATCTCCGGGAAAATCAGGTGGTCCTTGATGCCGAGCGTGTAGTTGCCGCGTCCGTCGAAGGCCTTGGCCGGCACGCCGCGGAAGTCGCGCACGCGGGGCAGCGCCAGGTTGATCAGGCGGTCGAGGAACTCGTACATCTTCTCGCCGCGCAGGGTGACCATCGTGCCGATGGCGACGCCTTCGCGCAGCTTGAACGATGCGATCGACTTCTTCGCCTTCGTGATGACCGGCTTCTGGCCGGCGATCGTGGTCAGCTCGTCGACGGCGCTGTCGAGGATCTTCGAGTTCTGGATCGCCTCGCCCATGCCCATGTTCAGAACGATCTTCTCGATCTTGGGAACGGCCATCGGGTTCTTGATCGCGAACTCGTCCTGCAGCTTCTTGCGGACTTCCTTCTGGTAATGCTCTTTCAGTCGTGCAGCCATTTTCTCGTCCTGGTTCCTACATCTCGGTGTCGCACTTGCGGCAGAAGCGGGCCGCGCCGGAGTCGGTGCGGTGCGTGCCGGTGCGCGCCGGCTGATTGCAGCTGGGGCAGATCACCTGAAGGTTGGACAGCTTGATCGGCGCCTCGCGCTCGAGGATGCCGCCCTGGATGTTCCGCTGCGGGTTCGGACGCGTGTGCTTCTTGAGGAAGTTCACGCGCTCGACGATCGCTTTTCCCTTGACGGGATCGACGCGGAGCACCTTGCCCTGCTTGCCCCGGTCCTTGCCTGCGAGAACGACGACCGTGTCGCCCTTCTTCACATGCGGTTTGACCCGCGGCTGATCTTTCTGCTTCGTTCCTTTTCCGTACATGGACATGTTCGTTACCTCAGATGACTTCCGGCGCGAGCGAGATGATCTTCATGAACTTCCGCTCGCGCAGCTCGCGGGCCACGGGACCGAAGACGCGGGTCCCTACCGGCTCGCGGGCATCGTTGATGAGAACGGCCGCGTTGTCGTCGAACTTGATATACGACCCGTCGCGACGGCGGCTCTCCTTCACCGTGCGAACGATGACGGCCTTGACGACCGCACCTTTCTTCACGGTGCCGTCCGGCGAAGCTTCCTTCACCGAGGCGGTGATGACATCGCCGAGCCGCGCGTAACGGCCGGCGGTCGATCCGCCCAGCATCTTGATGCAGGCGATCTTCTTGGCGCCCGTGTTGTCCGCAACCTGCAGAATCGTTCCCATCTGGATCATCGTGAATTCTCCAAAGATCCTTCGCCGTCTACGCGGCTCAGGACGCTTTCTCCAGCACCGTGCGGACGTTCCAGCGCTTGCGCTTCGACAGCGGCCGCGTCTCTTCGATCACCACGCGGTCGCCGACGTTGACGTCGTTGTTCTCGGCGTGCGCCAGGAACTTGCTCGTGCGCTTGATGTACTTCTGATACATCCCGTGCTTGACCACGTTCTCGACCGCCACGACGACGGTCTTCTGCATCTTGTTCGAGACCACGACGCCCACTTTCGTGCGCTTGTCCGCGGCCGCCGTTTCGTTCTTTTCCACTGTTGCCATCTCGTTCTCCGGCCTAGGCCCGCGACCGCTCGTTGAGCAGAGTCTTGATACGGGCGATCTCGCGCTTGACCTCGCGGATCTTGTTCGGGTTCTCGATCCGACCCGTTGCGCGCTGGAAGCGAAGCTTGAACAACTGCTCGTTCAAATCGCGCTCGCGCGTGTTCAGTTCGTCGATGCTCTTGTCACGAAGTTCAGCGGTCTTCACTGGCCAATCTCCATCTCTTCGCGGCTCACGAACCGCGTCTTGATCGGCAGCTTGTGCGCGGCCAGGCGGAACGCTTCCTCGGCGATCTCGCGGGACACACCCTCCATCTCGTAGAGGATGCGGGCCGGCTTGATCACGCACACCCACTCTTCCGGCGCGCCTTTGCCCTTGCCCATACGGGTCTCGAGCGGCTTCTTCGTCACCGGCTTGTCGGGGAAGATGCGGATCCAGATCTTTCCACCGCGCTTGATGTGGCGCGTCATCGCGATACGGCCGGCCTCGATCTGGCGCGCCGTCACCCAGCCCGCCTCGAGAGCCTGCAGGCCGAAATCACCGAACGAGATCTTCTGACCACGAGTGGCCAGACCGCGCCGGCGTCCGCGCTGCTGCTTTCTGAATTTGACCTTCTTCGGCATCAACATGATGCGATTTCTCCTGAGCTCTGATTACTTACTGCGGACGGCGGCGCGAGCGGGCCTTGGCCATCTCGCCCTTGAAGATCCACACCTTGACGCCGATGATCCCGTACGTCGTGTGGGCCTCGGCCAGACCGTAGTCGATGTCGGCCTTGAGCGTGTGCAGCGGCAGACGGCCGTCCTGATACCACTCGCTGCGCGCGATCTCGGCGCCGTTGAGGCGTCCGCCCACGCGAACCTTGATGCCCTTCGCGCCGAAGCGGAAGGCCGATTCCATCGCCTTTTTCATGGCGCGGCGGAATGCGATGCGGCGCTCGAGCTGGGTGGCGATGTTCTCGGCCACGAGCTGGGCGTCGAGCTCCGGACGCTGGATCTCCTGGATGTTGATGTAGACCTCACCGTTGACGAGCTTCTGCAGCTCGTCGCGGAGCTTGTCGACCTCGGCACCCTTGCGTCCGATGATGATTCCCGGGCGCGACGTGTAGATGTTGATGCGCATCTTGTTCGCCGTGCGCTCGATGTCGATCTCCGAGACTCCGGCGTGGGAGAGGCGCTTCTTCAGATCCTCGCGAAGCTTCAGATCACGATGCAGCGTCTCGGCGTAGCTCTTGCCGGCGAACCAGCGAGAGTGCCACGTCTTGTTGAATCCAAGCCGAAATCCGTACGGGTTGACCTTCTGACCCAAGATAGCCCCCTATTTCCGAGCGCGGGCACGGCCAGCCTTGGCCGCACCTTCCCGCGCGTTGACCGCTTTGACTTCGTCCGAAACGTGAACCGTCACGTGCGCCTTCCGCTTCTGAATGCGGTAGGCCCGGCCCATCGGGGCCGGCTGCACGCGCTTCTCACGCGGTCCTTCGTTCACATAAATCTTCGAGACCACCAGGTCGTCGGTGTCGACGTTCGCCTCGGTGTTCTCCGCGTTCGCGACCGCCGAGCGGAGGAGCTTCTCCAGATCCTTCGCGCAGCCCTTGCGGGTGAAGCGGAGAATGCTCAGCGCCTCGTCGACCTTCTTGCCGCGCACGAGGTCGGCCACGAGCCGGACCTTCTGCGGCGAAGCTTTCAGGTATCTGAGTGTTGCAGTGGCTTCCATTGTCGTTCTCCGCTCTTACTTGGCAGGAGCGGCGGCCGGCTTGGCCGTCTTCTCCACTTTCTTTCCGCTATGGCCCTTGAACGTCCGCGTCAGCGCGAACTCGCCGAGCTTGTGGCCGACCATGTTCTCGGAGATGTACACCGGGATGAACTTCCGCCCGTTGTGCACGGCCACGGTGTGACCGACCATGTCCGGGATGACCGTCGAGCGGCGCGACCAGGTCTTGATGACCTTCTTGTCGCGCTCGCGGTTCATCGTGTCGACCTTCTTCACGAGGTGCTCGTCGATGAAGGCTCCCTTTTTCTGTGAGCGCATTACTTGGTTCTCCGCTTGACGATGAACTTGTTGGTGGTCTTGTTCCGCCGCGTCTTGTAGCCCTTGGTCGGCTGACCCCACGGGCTGACCGGATGACGTCCACCCGAGGTCTTGCCCTCGCCGCCGCCCAACGGATGATCGACCGGGTTCATCGACACGCCGCGGTTGTGCGGCTTCTTGCCGCGATGACGGGTGCGGCCGGCCTTGCCGATCGAGACGTTCTCGTGCTCGAGGTTGCCGACCTGACCGATGGTCGCGTAGCAGCGGATGTGGACCTTGCGCATCTCGCCCGAGGGGAGGCGCAGCGTCGCCCAGTCACCTTCGCGCGCCATCAGCTGCGCGAACGTACCGGCCGAGCGGGCCATCTGTCCGCCCTTTCCTTCCTTCAGCTCGATGTTGTGCACCGTCGTGCCGAGGGGGATCTTGGAGAGCGGAAGTGCATTGCCGACGAGGATGTCGGCGTCTTCGCCCGCGGTGATCGTCGAGCCGACGGCCAGGCCGTCCGGCGCGAGGATGTAGCGCTTCTCGCCGTCGACGTAGTGCAGCAGGGCGATGCGGGCGGTGCGGTTCGGATCGTATTCGATCGCCGCAACCTTCGCCGGAATGCCGTGCTTGTCGCGCTTGAAGTCGATGTCTCGGTACTTCTGCTTGTGACCGCCGCCGATGAAGCGGGAGCTGACGCGGCCGGTCGACGTGCGGCCGCCGGTCTTCATCTTCCCCTTCGTCAGCGACTTCTCAGGCACGGTCTTGGTGATCTCATCGAACGTGTGATGAGACTGAAACCGGATGCCCGGAGATGTCGGTTTGTAATTCTTGACAGGCATAGTGTCCTCTGTTTATCGCCTAATCGTGGGGCGCTACACGCCTTCGATGAAGTCCGGCGCCTTCTCGCCCTCTTTGAGCCGCACGTACGCCTTGCGCCAGTCGCGGCGCTTGCCGGCATAACGGCCCATCCGCTTCATCTTGCCGCGGACGTTGAAGAGGCGAACCTCTTCGACCTTGACCTTGAACAGCTCTTCGACCGCGGTCTTGACCTGGATCTTGTTCGCTTCCGGCGCCACTTCGAACGCGATCACGTTCGCGCCGGACTCGCGCTGCATCGTGCTCTTCTCGGTGACGAGCGGACGACGGATGATCTGATTGCTATTCATTGCCGAGTGCCTCCGTCAAACGCTGCAGTGCCGACTGGCTCAGCACGACATAGCGGCTGTTGACGACGTCGTACACGTTGACGCTCGAGGCGTCGACCAGACGCAGCTTCGGGTTGTTGCGCGAGGCGAGCACGAGGTTCGTGTTCTCCATCGTGTCGACGAGAAGGGCCTTCCCCTCGACGCCGATGTTCGCAACCTTCTCCGCGAGCGCCTTCGTCTTCACGTCGTCGACCGCGAGGTCTCCGACCAGGACGAGCTTCCCTTCCTTGACCCGGCGGGAGAGCGCGCTCTTGAGGGCCGCCTTCTTCTCCTTCGCGTTCATCTTGTAGGAGTAGTCGCGCGGAACCGGACCGAAGACCGTGCCGCCGTGGCGGTGGGTCGGCGGACGGTTGCCGCCCTGACGCGCGCGGCCGGTGCCCTTCTGGCGGAACGGCTTCTTGCCCGAGCCGCTCACTTCGGAGCGGGTCTTGGTCTTGTGCGTGCCGGCGCGGAGCGAGGCGAGGTAGTTGCGCACCGCCTCGTGGATCAGGTGCTCTTTGTACGGATACCCGAAGATGTCGTCCGGCAGCTCGGCCTGACCGATCGTCTTGTTGTTCCAGTCTTTCACGTCGATGGTCGGCATCGTTATTCTCCCCGCTTCCCGTTCTTGGCGAAGCGCACGACGACGAGACCGTTGCGGCCACCCGGGACCGCGCCGCGGATGTACAGCAGGTTGTTCTCGACGTCGATCTTGGCGACGCGGAGGTTCTTGACCGTGACCTGATCGCCGCCCATCCGGCCGCCCATGCGCATGCCTTTCATGACACGCGACGGGAACGCCGAGGCGCCGATCGAGCCGGGGGCGCGGTGGAACATCGAGCCGTGGGTGGCCCGGCCGCCGGAGAAGTTGTGGCGCTTCATCACGCCCTGGAACCCTTTGCCCTTCGACTGCCCGACGACGTCGATGTGATCGCCCGGCTTGAAGATGTCGACCTGGATGCGGTCGCCGACGTTCGCGTCACCCGAGTACGGGATCTCGGCGAGCGTGCGGAGCGGCTGGGCTCCGGCTTTCTCGAAATGTCCCCGCATCGCGCTGGTCACGCGGCGGTTCGAGATCTTCTCCACCAGGCCGATCTGAACGGCGTCGTAGCCATCCTTGTCGGCCGTCTTCTTCTGCACCACGAGGCAAGGGCCGGCCTGAATGACGGTCACAGGGATGAGCGCGCCGTCTTCGGCGAACACCTGGGTCATTCCGACCTTCTTGCCAATGATTCCTTCGATTGCCATGTCTTTCCACCTTGGAACGACTCACGTCGTTCGTGTGAGTGCGTCGGTTGGGGCGTCCCTTACTTTCCGAACGCCTTGATTTCCACGTCGACGCCGGCCGGCAGCTCGAGCTTCATGAGCGCGTCGACCGTCTGCGTCGTCGGCTCGAGGATGTCGAGCAGCCGCTTGTGCGTCCGCATCTCGAACTGCTCCCGCGACTTCTTGTCGACGTGCGGGCTGCGCAGAACCGTGTAGCGCGAAATCTGCGTCGGCAGAGGGATCGGTCCCGCCACCTTCGCTCCGGTGCGCTTGGCCGTGTCGACGATCTCGGACGTGCTCTGATCGAGGACACGGTAGTCGTACGCTTTGAGACGGATGCGGATCTTTTCGTTCATCATGGTTTTGTATTCCTAAAAGAACGCGAAGGGCCGCCCGGTTTGGGCGGCCCTTCAGATGACTACTCGAGAATCTCCGTGACGGTGCCGGCGCCGACGGTGCGGCCACCCTCGCGGATCGCGAAGCGGAGACCTTTCTCCATCGCGATCGGCGCGATCAGGTTGATGGTCAGCGACGTGTTGTCGCCCGGCATCACCATCTCGGCGCCTTCGGCGAGCTGCGCGGTGCCGGTGACGTCGGTCGTACGGAAGTAGAACTGCGGGCGGTAGCCGTTGAAGAACGGCGTGTGACGGCCGCCCTCTTCCTTCGTCAGGATGTAGACCTCGGCCTTGAACTTCGTGTGCGGGGTGATCGAGCCCGGCTTGGCGCAAACCTGGCCGCGCTCGACGTCCTTGCGCTCCACGCCGCGGAGCAGGAGGCCGACGTTGTCGCCCGCCTGACCCTGATCGAGGAGCTTGCGGAACATCTCGACGCCGGTGACGACCTTCTTCTGCGTCGGACGGATGCCGACGATCTCGATTTCCTCACCGACCTTGACGATTCCGCGCTCGATACGGCCGGTGACGACCGTGCCGCGGCCCGAGATCGAGAAGATGTCTTCGACCGGCATCAGGAACGGCTTGTCGACCGCGCGCTCCGGCAGCGGGATGTAGGCATCGACGGCATCCATCAGCTCGATGATCTTGCCGCCCCACTCCGACTTGTGATCGCCCGACTCGAGACCCTTGAGGGCCGAGACGCGGACGATGGGAATCTCGTCGCCGGGGAAGTCGTACGAGCTGAGGAGCTCGCGGACTTCGAGCTCGACGAGGTCGAGCAGCTCGGGGTCGTCCACCATGTCGACCTTGTTCAGGGCGACGACGATGTACGGCACGCCGACCTGGCGGGCGAGCAGGATGTGCTCGCGCGTCTGCGGCATCGGGCCGTCAGCGGCGGAGACGACGAGGATCGCGCCGTCCATCTGGGCCGCGCCGGTGATCATATTCTTGACGTAGTCGGCGTGACCCGGGCAGTCGACGTGCGCATAGTGGCGCTTGTCGGTCGAGTACTCGACGTGAGCGGTGGCGATGGTGATGCCGCGCTCGCGCTCTTCCGGAGCCTTGTCGATCTGATCGAAGGCAACGAACGAAGCGGTGCCCTTGGACGCGAGGACGCGGGTGATCGCGGCCGTCAGCGTGGTCTTGCCGTGGTCGACGTGACCGATGGTGCCGACATTGACGTGCGGCTTACTGCGGTCGAATTTCTCTTTGGCCATCGTGGATTAACCTCCGTAGTTCTTTCTCTTCTCCGAATATTTATCCGGCAACTTTTGCAATCACTTCTTCCGCCACGTTCCGCGGCGCAGGCTCGTAAGCCAGGAACTGCATCGTGTAGCTCGCGCGCCCCTGCGACATCGAGCGCACCTGCGTGGCGTAACCGAACATCTCCGACAGCGGCACGTGCGCGCGGATGACCTTGGCCCCGCCGCGCTCGTCCATCTGCTGGATCTTGCCGCGGCGGCGCGAGAGGTCGCCCATGACGTCGCCCGCGTAGTCTTCGGGCGTCACGACTTCGACGTCCATGATCGGTTCCTTGAGGATCGGACCGGCCTTCTTCGCGCCTTCCTGGAAGGCCATCGAGCCGGCGATCTTGAAGGCCATTTCGCTCGAGTCGACGTCGTGATACGAGCCGTCGTACAGCACGGCGCGGATGCCCGTCATCGGATACCCGGCGAGGATGCCCTTCTCCATTGCTTCCCTGATGCCCTGCTCGGTCGGCTTGATGAACTCCCTCGGCACCGAACCGCCCACGGTCTCGTTGACGAATTCGAAATCCTTCTCCGTGATCGGCTCGAGGCGGATCTTGACGTCGCCGTACTGCCCCTTGCCGCCCGACTGGCGGACGAAGCGGCCGTGCGCATCCGCCGAGCGCGTGATCGCTTCGCGATACGCGACCTGCGGCTTGCCGACGTTGGCCGCGACGTTGAACTCGCGCACCATGCGGTCGACGATGATCTCGAGGTGCAGCTCGCCCATGCCGCGGATGATCGTCTGGTTCGTTTCCGGGTCCGTGTGGACCTTGAACGTCGGATCTTCCTGCATCAGCTTCGCGAGCGCGACGCCCATCTTTTCCTGGTCGACCTTCGTCTTCGGCTCGATGGCGACGGCGATGACCGGCTCGGGGAACGTCATCGTCTCGAGCGCGATCGGCATGTTCTTGTCGCAGATCGTGTCGCCGGTCGTCACGTTGCGCAGACCGACGGCGGCGCCGATGTCACCGGCCCACACTTCCTTGATCTCTTCGCGCTTGTTCGCGTGCATCTGCAGCAGGCGTCCGATGCGCTCGGTGTTGCCCTTGGTCGTGTTCAGCACGGCCGTGCCGGAATCGACATGGCCGGAGTAGACGCGGAAGAACGCCAGCTGGCCGACGAACGGGTCGGTCATGATCTTGAAGACGAGCGCGGAGAACGGCGCGTTGTCGTCCGCCGGACGCTCGATGAACGACTCGTCGTCCGGGTTGATCCCCTTCACCGGCGGGATGTCGACCGGAGAGGGGAGGTAATCGACGACGGCGTCGAGCAACGGCTGCACGCCCTTGTTCTTGAAGGCCGAGCCGCAGAGGACCGGCGTGATCTTCTGGCCGATGGTCGCTTCGCGGAGCGCGGACTTCAGCTCGCCGATCTCGAGGGTCTCGCCGGCGAGGTACTTCTCCAGCAGTTCGTCGTGCTGTTCGGCGATCGACTCGACCATCTTCTCGCGGAAGTGTTCGGCGGCCTCGCGGAGCTCGGCCGGGATCTCTTCGGTGTCGTACTTCGCGCCGAGGGTCTCATCGTGAAAGAGGAGAGCCTTCATCTGCACGAGGTCGATGACGCCCTTGAACTGGTCCTCGGCTCCGATGGGGAGCTGGAGAGGAACGGCGTTCTTGCCGAGCTTCTGGCGGATCTGGTTCACGACCGCTTCGAAGTTGGCTCCGATGCGGTCCATCTTGTTGATGAAGGCGATGCGGGGGACGCCGTACTTGTCGGCCTGGCGCCACACAGTCTCGGACTGCGGCTCGACGCCGCCGACCGCGCAGAAGACGCCGACGGCACCGTCGAGGACGCGGAGCGAGCGCTCCACTTCGACGGTGAAGTCGACGTGACCCGGCGTGTCGATGATGTTGACGCGGGTATCGCCCCACATTGCGGTGGTGGCTGCCGAGGTGATCGTGATGCCGCGCTCCTGCTCCTGGACCATCCAGTCCATCGTCGCAGTGCCGTCGTGCACCTCGCCGATCTTGTGAGTGCGGCCGGTGTAATAGAGGATGCGCTCCGTCGTCGTCGTTTTACCGGCGTCGATGTGAGCCATGATCCCGATGTTTCGGGTTTTTTCGAGAGATACCTGACGTGCCATGATTCTTTCGTACAAAACAGAGCGAAACCGGCGACAAAGCGGTCGCCGACCCTCTGCAATCCACTCGATTGTTCATTTCCCGTTGCTCGGTCCGGAACCGCAGAACGTTTTCTGTGTTATCCGGTCGAGACGGAGCTACGGAAAGTTGCTTTCGGAGAACTACTGTTTACTGCGTTACCGGTTGCCGGTTGTCAGTTACCGGAAACCGGCAACTGGTCACTGGCAATTTCAAGTCTACCAGCGGTAGTGCGCGAACGCCTTGTTCGCTTCCGCCATCTTGTGTGTATCTTCGCGCTTCTTGATCGCGTTGCCGCGGTTGTTCGCAGCATCGAGGATCTCGCCGGCGAGCTTGTCCTGCATCGTCTTCTCGCCGCGCGCGACCGCATACGTGATCAGCCAGCGGATCGCCAGCGCCGTGCGGCGCACCGGGCGCACTTCGATCGGCACCTGGTAGTTCGATCCACCGACGCGGCGGCTCTTGACCTCGAGCGCCGGCTTGACGTTGTCGACAGCCTTCTTGAACAGCTTGATCGGGTCATCCTTGGCCCGGTCTTCCACCTTCTTCAGCGCGCCGTAGAACACCCGCTCGGCCACCGACTTCTTGCCGTGGGTCATGAGCGAATTGATGAACTTCGTCACCAGCTGACTGTTGTAGACCGGATCCGGGAGGATCTCGCGTTTCGGAACTTCACGACGTCTCGGCATTGTGATCTGACCTTTTTAGCTCTTCTTGGGGCGCTTCGCGCCGTACTTCGACCGGCTCTGCATCCGCTTGGCGACTCCGACCGCGTCGAGCGTGCCGCGAATGACGTGATAACGAACACCCGGCAGGTCCTTCACGCGACCGCCGCGAATGAGCACGATGGAGTGCTCCTGGAGGTTGTGGCCGACGCCCGGGATGTAGGTCGTGACCTCGACGCCGTTCGTCAGACGAACGCGCGCGACCTTGCGAAGTGCCGAGTTCGGCTTCTTCGGGGTCGACGTGTAGACGCGCGTGCAAACGCCGCGCTTCTGCGGGCTCGACTGCAGGGCGGGCGACTTGGTCTTGTACTTGACCGATTCGCGACCCTGGCTGACGAGTTGGTTGATCGTTGGCATTCCTTAGTCCTTCTGAAGACACGTACAGCGAAAATGGAGCTTCCCAACGGGAAAACCCGCGCACTTTACGCGCGAGGGGTGGACTTGTCAAGCCCGGAATCTGCCTAACCGCATCAGTCGAAAGGCTATTCCGAAATCAAACCGCCGCCCGTTTCACCTCTAGTACACTGCCGCCCGGTCACCAATCCGATGAACGAAACCGAGCGCCCGCGCCTCGCCGAAATGGCCATTTTCGGCATCTGGCTTTTCGTCATCGGCGTCGGTGTGCTCGTTCACGAACCGTGGTTCGACGAGGCCCAGGCCTGGCTGCTGGCCCGCGATGCGAGCCTGCTCGACCTGCTGACGAAGTACCTCCGTTACGAAGGCCATCCGCCGCTCTGGTATTTCATCCTCCACGTTCCGGCCGCGCTCGGCATGCCGTACAAGACCATCAACGTCGTGTCGGCCCTCATCGCCGCGGGGGGCGTCCTCCTCCTGCTGCTCAACCGCGAGATCCCGCTCGTGATCCGGGGCCTCCTTCCTTTCACCTACTTCGTCGCTTACCAGTACACGATCATCTCCCGCAGCTACGTCCTCATCCTGCCGCTGCTGCTGGCCATCCTGGCGATCTACCCCCGCCGGCGGGAACGCCTGTGGCTGTTCGTGCTGCTGCTCGCGCTGCTGTGTCATGTCTCGTTGCACGCGACGGCGATGGCCGGCGCGCTCACGCTCGTGTATGGCTCCGAGCTCATCCGCGACGGCTTCCCCCGCGGTGCCGAGCTCCGCAAGCACATCGCCGCCGCCGCCGTCCTTCTGCTGAATGTCGCATTGATCGCCCTGATGCTGCGCACGCCGGCCGACATCGCGATCCGCCCGAACCTAGAGCCGCTCACGCGGTACCGCATCGAAGCGATCTCCTGGCATGGACTGACGGCAAATCTGGGAGGTTCAGGAAGCGTGAGCGAGCTGATCGTTTCGCTGCTCGCCTTCATCCTGCTGGTGATCTGGTTCCTGCGGCGCGGCACGCTCGTCACGTTCGTGCTCCTGATCATCTTTCTCGTGCCGATCGCCTCCGTCTACTTCAATTACTGGCACGAGGGGCTCTTTTTCATCGCCATCACCTTCAGCATCCTGCTGACATTCATCCGCGCGAAGCAGACGCCACGAAGCAGCCGCGATCAGCGATACGACCTGGTCATGACGGCCGTCGTCGCCCTGCTGCTGCTGCGCTCGATTTCCGCGACTTGGGCTTCGTACACCTTCGACATCAACTATCCGTACTCGGGCAGCCAGGCCGCCGCGGAGTTCATCAAGGAGCACCGCATCGACCGGGCGCGGCTGTTCGGCGCCGGGTTCCCCTCTCTCGCCATCCAGCCGTATTTCGCTCGCAACGTCTTTGCGAACTACCAGTCGTCAGGCGGGTTTTCGTTCTGGGACTGGTCGAGCCGCACGCCGTGGTTCTACCGTCCGGCGACCATCCTGAAGCGGGATGAGCTGAAAGCGTGGCAGGCGAAGCAGATCGCGCAACGCCCTGATTACTTCCTCGTCTCCGTCAAGTTTCCTTCCGACGGGCTGTATGCGGAAGCACTGCAGGCTGCCGGTTACGTCGAAATCGCCAGTTTTCCCGGTGCTCTTTTCTGGAAACACAGGCCTGTCGAGGCAGAGGGCTATCGTCTCTTTGCGCGCCCCGACCTCGTCAAAACTCCACCACCGTCCCCCGCCCCAGCCGTCGCGCCTTCTCGTACAGGAACGCAGCCGCGCTGAGGTCCTCGACCGCGAGGCCGAGCGACTTGAACAGCGTCAGCTCGTCGCTCGACGTCCGTCCCTGCGCGCTGCCGGTGAGGATTTCGCCGAGCTCCGCCCGGATGTGCTCCGGTCCGCTGATCGCCCCCTCGCGCAGCGCGAAGAGGTAGTCGCCCGACTCGTTCACCGTCGATTCGCGACGATCGACGAACAGCGAGGCGGCGGCCACGGTCGCGCCATCGAGCTCGCGTGCCGCGGCGATGCTCGACCCGACGGCGTTGATGTGCGCGCCGGGTGCGATCCATTCGCGGCGGAGGATCGGCTCCCGCGAGCTCGTCGCGGTAACGATGATGTCGGCGCCGCGCACAGCCTCTTCGACCGAATCGACGGCCCGCCCGAGGGCCTCCGCCTTCGCCCGGGTGCGGCTGAAGATCCGCACATCATTAATGTTGCGGACGAGTGGAATCGCCTCGAGGTGCGTCTTCGCCTGCGCTCCGGCGCCGATGATCGCGAGCACCGAAGCGTCTTGGCGCGCGAGGAGCTTCGTCGCCACCGCCGACACCGCCGCGGTGCGGATCGCCGTCACGGCCGCGGCATTGACCATGGCCAGCAGCTCGCCGGTGTCGCCGCTGTGCAGCAGGACTGCGCCGAGGTGCGTGTCGAGGCCGCGCGCCGGATTGCCGGGGAAGACGCAGACCTCCTTCAGGCCATAAACCGGCGTCTCGCCGCCGCGCCACGCCGGCATGAGACCAAGGATCCCGCGGCCGTCCGAGCCGCGCACGAGATGCCGCAGCGGATTGACCACCTCGCCCTTCGCCAGCGCGATCAACGCCTGTTCCATCACGCCGATGCACTCCTCCATCGTGAGGAGCTCGGTGACCTCGTGCTCGTTGAGGATGAGCAGCTTCATTCGTCGCGGTGCACGGTGTTCGGCGAGAACGCGGGAAGGCAGACGGCGACGTACTCGGCGCCGTCGGGCGTCGAGTACTGCACCCATTCGCCGGCGTGGGTGATCACGGCCTGACCGGCGGCGACGTCGACGGAACCGTCGCGCGAGGTCACGCGCAGCGTGCCGCGGAGCACGACGGTGTACTCGTCGAACTCCGGCGTCTGTCCCGGCTCGACCCATCCGGCGGGGCTCTGCATCCGCGCGATCGAGACGGCCGCGGTGTCGCTGTTCACGCGGCCGATGAACTCCTCGATTCGTTTCGGCTTGTTTCCGGCGGCTTCGATGATCTTCGGTGAGTTGATGTGCGTCGGCATGAGGCGAAGTCTACTGCGACCGCAGCCAGCGTTCGATGGCCGCGAGCACATGCGCCTTCTCCTCGGCCGTCAGCGCGTGGCCCTTCGCGATGCCGTGCGTCTTCTCCAGGCATCCGCGGCAGCAGGTCGCGGTGGCGTGCTGCGCGACGAACACCGGATGGTTGCGCCACGGTGTCTGCCGCCCGTCGTTGCGCGGCTCGGCCGCGGCGAGGCGCTCGTCGATGAAGCGCGCGGCCTGCTCCATCACGCGCTCCACGCCCCACGTCTCGAGGTAGGCCCGCTCGCGGCCGGCGAGCCTGAACTTGCGGCGGAACGTGGAGGCGCCGAGGCGGCGGAAGACTTCATCCATGTCGAGCATGGCGCCGGCGATACTAAACTACCGCGCGCCATGGGAAAGAAGTCGCGCGAAAAAGGAGCGCGGGCGTCCCGCCCGCAGCCGTCGAGCGTCCCGCTCGGCGGCCTAAACACGCAGGACTACTGGATCATCGCGATCCTCCTCGCCCTCTCAATTCTCGTCTTCGCCCAGATCGCCGGCCACTCGTTCCTGAACTACGACGACGGCCAGTTCATCTACGAAAACGAGTACGTGAAGTCGGGCCTCAACGCGACCTCGATCGGCTGGGCGCTCACGTCCGCGTCGATCGGCTGGTATCCGCTGACGTGGCTCTCGCACGAGCTCGACGTCACGCTGTGGGGGCTGAAACCGTCGGGTCATCTGTTGATGCAGTTGGTGCTGCACGCCGCGAACGCGATCGTGCTGTTCCTCGCGCTGCGGCGCATGACCGGCTCGACGATCCGCAGCGGATTCGTCGCCGCGCTCTTCGCGGTCCATCCGATGCACGTCGAATCGGTCGCCTGGGCCTCGGAGCGAAAAGACACGCTGTCGACGCTCTTCGCGATGCTCGCGCTGTACGTCTACGCCGGCGCGAAGCGGAAGCCGCTCGTGGTCGCGCTCCTGCTCGCCGCATCGTTGATGGCGAAGCAGATGTACGTCACGCTCCCCTTCCTGCTGATCGTCCTCGACTGGTGGCCGCTGCGCCGCGGCTGGCGGATCGCCGACAAAGTGCCTCTGATCGCGCTCGCGATCATCGCCTCGTTCGTCGCGCTGATCGGGCAACGCAACCTCAAGGCCTTGCAATCAGTGGCGGCGCTGCCGGTCAGTACCCGCATCGCCAACGCACTCGACGGCTATCTCCGCTACCTCGGCAAACTGGTCTGGCCGTCGCGCATGGCCGTGCCGTATCCGATGATCGCGGTGCCGTCCGGCGAGGTGTTCGCCGCCGCGATCATCCTCATGGCCATCACCGCAGCCGCCTGGTTCCTGCGCAACCGCGCGCCATATGTCCTCACCGGCTGGCTCTGGTACCTCGGCGTGCTCGTGCCGGTGATCGGCATCATCCAGATCGGCCCGCAGTCGATCGCCGACCGCTACACGTATTTCTCGTACATCGGCCTCTTCATCGCGATCGTCTGGGGCATCGCCGAGCTGCTGCCGGCGCGCGCCGCGATTGCGACCGGCGGCGTCGCGGTCGTGCTGCTCGCCGGCATCGCCTGGAACCAGACGCGTTACTGGAAAGACAGCGAGACGCTTTTCCTGCACGCGATCGAGGTCACGCCGCCGAATCCGCTGGCCGAGTATTCGATCGGCCAGGCGCTGCAGATGACGGCGCCCGATCGCGCGCTGCCGCACCTGCAACGCTCGATCGAGCTCGTGCAGGAGGCGCTGCGCACGCATCCCAACACCCCGGCGCCGGAGTGGTACGCGCAGTCGTACGTGGCGATGGCAACGGCGAAGATGATGCAGGCCCGCGTCGCGCCGAAGCCGCAGGTCGCGCCGCTGCTCGACGGCGCGGAGCGCGATCTCCACGATGCGCTGAAGATCGACCCGAACGCGGCACACGCGGAGAACAACCTGAAGGTCGCGGCGCTGATGCGGCAGCAACTCCTGCCGCGGACGACGGACGCCGACACGTTCCTCGCCAACGGCACTGCGCTCTCGCGGCAGCACAGGTTCGGCGAGGCCGTTGCGGAGTTTCGGAAGGCGGTCGACGCGGCGCCGCAATCGGTCGAAGCGCGCGTCTATCTCGGGCTGGGACTGGTGCAGGCGAAGCGAAACGGCGAAGCGATCACCGTCCTGCAGGAGGCGGCGAAGGTCGACGCGAAGCAGGCGAACGACCTCGTGACCCGCGCGCTGCAGCTGCCGCCGAATGATGCGAACCTCGCGACCCTGATCCGGTCGATCGGCGGATCGTGATGGAGCGCCGCGTCGTCAATCTCGCGGCAGTCACGGTGATCGGCTTCGCCATCGCCTTCGGCGTCATCGTCGCGGCGCTGATCATCCACAACCGCGGCTATCAGATCGACGAGGTCGAGCACATCCACGCCGCGTACAACATGCGCGACGGCCGGGTGATCTACCGCGACTTCTGGCAGGGACATCCGCCGCTGCTCTACGTGCTGCTGGCGCCGGTCATCAACGTCGACGACCCGGTGGGCAGCTTCGAGCGTGCGCGGCTGATCACCGGCGCGCTGCTCTTCGCCACGATCGCGCTCGTCGCCGCCTGCGCGTATCGCATCGCGGGCACGCGCGGCGCGCTCGCGGGGGCGGCGCTGTCGCTGTACCACACGACGCTGATCGAGCGGGGGATGGAAGTGCGGCCGGACGGCGCGACGGCATTCTGCACGCTGCTCGCGCTCTACCTCGAGCTTCGCGGCGGCGACCGCCTCAAGCGCTTCTGCCTGCAGTCGGCCATCCTCGGCACGGCGTTCCTCCTGACGCAGAAAGCGCTCTTCCCCGCCGCGGCGTTCGGCCTCTGGTGGCTGCTCGAAGCGTGGCGCGAACGGAAGCCGGCGCTCGTCCTGGCGCCGGCGCTGGTCTGGTTCGCCCCGCTGGCGCTCGCGCTGCTGATCATGCTGCCGTTCGGCTGCGCGCCGGCGTTCATCAAACAGAACATCATCGACGCCTTCTTCGCCGGCACCGGCGCGGCGTATCGCGGCCGATTCAGTCCGCTGCCCGGCATCGTGCACGAGTCGGTTCGCAACCTCGCGTTCGTCCTGCTCGCACTGGGCGGCATCGTCGTCGCCGCGCGAAGGCGCGAACTGCGTTTTCTGGCGCTGCTCGCGATCGTCTCGATCTTCGCGCTGTGGGCGAACCCGTTCCCCTGGCCGTACGTGCACGTCGGGGCGCTGCCGGTGCTCGCCGTGACGGCGGCATTGGCGGCGGCGACGCTCGCCGGACGGAGCGAGCATGCCGGCGTGGCGCTCGCGATCGTCCTGGCGATGTTCACCAGCGTCCCGCGCCTGATGTCGAAGGCCGCGCCGTCGACCGCGTTGCAGTTCGCGACGCTGCAGGAAGTGCAACACGCCACGAAGCCGGACGACCGCCTCTTCGACCTCGCCGGCCTCTACTTCCGGCCCGACGCCTATCCGCCGGCGTATGCGATGAGCGGAGAGCTGATCCGCTGGTACATGCACGGCGGCTTTCCGCGCATGGTGCCGGAGCTGCGGAAGAACGGCTGCGCCGGCGTGATGCTGAACTACCGCACCCTGGCCCTCGGCCCCGCGGAGCGGACGTTCCTCGCCACGCACTTCGTCCACTACTGGGGCTACCTCTTTCTTGCGGGCACGGAAGTGAATGCGCCGGATCTGTCGTTCGAGGTGCTCGCGCCGCGCGAGTACGTGCATAAAGGGAGCGGTGCGATCTCCATCGACGGCCGGCCGTTCGAGCGCGGCGTGCTGACACGCGGCATGCACGCGATCCACGTCGAGCGCGCGGGCCCGTCGCGCATCATCCTCGCCGCGCCGCCGCCCCTGCATCGGCCGATCGGGCCCGGCGAGCTCTACGTCAACTTCGACTGATCCGCTATAATCCGCCGCCCCTTGGAAACAACGCCAGAGACCCTCCCCACCGGTACCGCGATCATCATCGGCGCCGGTCCGGCCGGGCTCACCGCCGCCTACGAACTGCAGCAGCGGACCGGCATCAAGCCGATCGTGCTCGAGTCGAGCACGTACATGGGCGGCATCTCCCGCACCGTCGACTACAAGGGCAATCGAATCGACATCGGCGGCCACCGCTTCTTCTCCAAGGCCGAGCGGGTGATGAACTGGTGGCTCGACATCCTGCCGATGCAGCGCGTCGCCGATCCGACCCAGACCATCACCTATCACCGCCGCAGCACCACGATCAGCGGCGGCGAGAACGCGCCCGATCCGGAGACGGAAGACCGGGTGATGCTCGTCCGCTCCCGCCGGTCGCGCATCTACTTCTCGCGCAAGTTCTTCGACTATCCGATCAGCCTCTCGCCCGACACGCTGGCAAAGATGGGCTTCCTCCGGACCATGCGGATCGGCTTCTCCTACGTCAAGAGCGCGCTGCTGCCGCGCAAGGAGAAAAACCTCGAGGACTTCTTCATCAACCGCTTCGGCCGCGAGCTCTACCTCACCTTCTTCAAGTCGTACACGGAGAAGGTGTGGGGCGTGCCGTGCAACGAGATCAGCGCCGAATGGGGCGCGCAGCGCGTGAAGGGCCTTTCGATCTGGAAGGCGATCCTGCACTTCGTGAAGAAGCTCTTCGCCTCGAAGAAGGACATCGCGCAGAAGAGCACCGAGACCTCGCTCATCGAGCAGTTTCTCTATCCGAAGTTCGGCCCCGGGCAGATGTGGGACGTGGTCGCGGAGAAGGTGCGCAACGCCGGCGGCGAGATCCTGATGGAATGGAAAGTGGTCAAGCTGTTGACCACTCCCGACGGCAGCATGCGCGGCGTCCGTGCCGCCCACAAATCGGGCGAAGAACGCGACTTCATCGGCGATTACGTCTTCTCCTCGATGCCGATCGCGCGGCTGATCCAGATCCTCGATCGCGACGTGCCGGCCGACGTCATGGCCGTGGCGAAAGGATTGATGTACCGCGACTTCATCACCGTCGGCCTGCTGCTCGACAAGCTCAAAGTACAGGAACCGGGCGGCGGCCTGATCAAGGACAACTGGATCTACATTCAGGAGCCGGACGTCCTCGTCGGCCGGATGCAGATCTTCAACAACTGGAGCCCGTACATGGTGGCCGATCCGTCGAAAGTCTGGATCGGCCTCGAGTACTTCTGCTACGCCACGGACGACATCTGGAGTTGGCCCGACGAGAAGATGCTCGCGCTGGCGAAGGACGAGATCGCGCGCATCGGACTCGCCGACGCCGCCGACGTGCGCGACGGCATCGTGATTCGCGTGCCGAAGACGTACCCCGCCTACTTCGGCGCGTACGACCGCTTCGACGAGATCCGCAGGTTCGTCGACACGATCCCGAACCTCTTCCCGGTCGGCCGCAACGGCATGCACCGCTACAACAACCAGGACCATTCGATGCTGACGGCGATGGTGTCGGTGGACAACATCATCGTCGGCCGCACCGACAAGGCGAACATCTGGGACATCAACACGGAAGACGAGTACCACGAGGAGAAGTAGTCCTTGGCTCTTCTCGTCTTCACCGCAGTCTTCGCCTTCCTCGGCCACGGGCTTTCCGAGCTTTTCTGGCACTCACGCGCGACGGCGCCGCTCTCGTGGCAGGAACGCGTCACGTCGTCAGCCACGACCGCGTCGGCATTGATCCTGGCCGTCACCTGGTCGCTCGCGCTTGCCGGACGACTGACGCTCGCCTGGCTCCTCGGCAGTTGCGCCGTGGCCCTGATCGCGGCGCTGCTGGTGCCGCGCCGGTCCACCCCCGCGGAGGAACGTCCGCCCGCCTCGGACCCGACGATCCGCACGACCATCCTCGCGATCGTGTTCGCGCCGCTGGCGTTCTGGCTTGCCTTCCTGCTCTTCCGCGGCTATGTCACGCCGGTGCTGTCGCACGACGCGCTGGTGTATCACCTGCCGCGCGCCGCGATGTTCGCGAAGACCGCCGGCTATCACGATTTCCACTTTCCCGATGACCGCGTCGATGCCCTGCCGGCGAACTACGAGTTGCTCCTCGCCGACATCATCATCATGGGACACGGCGACACCGTCACCGAATGGCTCAGCACCCTCTGCTTCGCGCTCCTCCTCATCGCGGCGGCAGCGATGGCGAAGCGATGGTGGGGCGGCGGCCGGCACGTCTACGCCGTCGTCCTGACGCTTTGCACCGCACCACTGCTCCTGTTGCAGGCGGGAGCAGTCAAGAACGATCTGATGGTCGGCTACTACGTGGTCGCGGCGCTACTCTTCACCGGCCGCTGGCTGACGTCGCGCGAGCTCCCCTCGGCGGTTCTCGCCGTGATCGCATGCACCGCGAGCATCGGCACCAAGCCGAGTGCGTTGATGATTGCGCTGGCCCTCGCGCCGATCCTCATCGCCGGCGCCATCCGCGCGAGACGCGAGCAGCGCTTCGGCATCCGGCAGATCACCGCCCTCGTGCTCGTCGCCGCCGCGAGCATCGCACTCCTCGGCGGCTTCTTCTACCTCCACATCTTCGCTCACCGCCAGGGCAGCACGGCGCAGGGAGCGGCGAACGTGGCGATGCAAAAGGGGTACGGCGAGTGGAACTACGTCTGGCAGGTCCCGGCCTTCATGTTCCTCGCGCCGTTCTCGTCCGATGACAAATCCGCGCCGGCGCCGTGGGCGCACGGTACATGGTGGTCGCCACGCTGGGACGTGCACGACTCCAACTTCGGCGCCGTCATTTCGATCCTGTTCCTCATGCTGCCGTGGGTGATGTGGAAAGGACGCGGATCGCCCGAGCCGCTCCTGGCGGCGGAACGGACACCGCTGATCATCGCCGCCTTCCTCGCCGTCGCCGCGACGCTGCCGCGGCGCCTGGCCATCTACGGCGCCGTGTCGGGATATCCGCGCTACTTCCTCTTCATTGCCGTGGTTATCGTCTGCGCCGTGATTCCGCCGTTTTACAAACTCCTCGAACGAAGCACGCGACCCGTTCTGATGACGATCGGAGTCCTGGCATTGACCGCGATGGCCTTCGTCGACGCTGCCGCCGGCGTCGTGCTGTACGACACATTCACACCGCTGGGGCGCGTGCTGTGGGCCGCCCGGCATGACGGCAGTCGTGGAGTCGTCCTGTACACCCGGCGCGGCCCGGCGGTGCTCGATGCCCTGGCCGGGCCAACCGACTCGGTTGACGTGTATTGCACCTGGGATGCGTGGATCTACCCGGCGATGGGGCCGACGTACCAGCGCGACCTGCACTTCATCCACGGGCTCGCCGAGATCCGGCCGCAGGCACAGTGGGTGCTGGTCGACGCGCAGCTGAACTGGGGTAACCCGAACTTCACGAACATCGCCGACTGGAACCGGTACATGGGCCATGGCGGTCCGCAGCCGGTGGAGACGGCGTTCATCCAGGCGATGGGCGGCGATCCGCGATTCGAGCCGGTCTACGTCGACCTTCACGGCGTTCAGGCGGTCTTTCACCGCAGGAGCGCGCCGTAGCGCAGACCGGCGCAAGCACATCCGTATAATCGCCGGCAGTGACTCTTCCGAGCGTGATGACGAACGGCGACGACATCGAAGTCACGATCGTCATGCCCTGCCTCAACGAGGCCGAAACGCTCGCCACCTGCATCCGGAAAGCGCAGGCCTGCTTTTACGAAAACGGCGTGCGCGGCGAAGTCGTGATCGCCGACAACGGCTCGACCGACGGCTCGCAGGAGATCGCGCGTGCACTCGGCGCGCGCGTCGTCGACGTCGAGCGCAAGGGCTATGGCAGCGCGCTGCAGGGAGGGATCGCCGCCGCGCGCGGCCGCTTCATCATCATGGGCGACGCGGACGACAGCTACGACTTCGCCGCGGCCTTTCCGATCATCGAGCGGATGCGCGACGGATACGACCTGGTCATGGGAAACCGCTTTGCCGGAGGCATTCGCGAGGGTGCGATGCCGCCGCTGCATCGATATCTCGGCAACCCGGTGCTGAGCGGCATCGGCCGGCTCTTCTTCCACAGTCCCGTTCGCGATTTTCATTGCGGCCTACGCGGCTTCACCCGCGACGCGTACGAACGGATGCGGCTGCGGACCGTCGGGATGGAGTTCGCCAGCGAGATGGTGGTGAAGGCGACGTCGCTGGGGATGAAGATCACCGAGGTCCCGGTCACGCTGTCACCGGATGGGCGCAGCCGGCCGCCGCATCTGCGCAGCTGGCGCGATGGCTGGCGGCACCTCCGCTTCCTGCTGATGTACAGCCCGCGCTGGCTGTTTCTCTATCCCGGCATCGCGCTGATGATCGCCGGCGTGATCAGCGGCGCGATCATCGTCCGCGGCAAGCCGGTGCTCGGAGGCGTCGGGCTCGACATCGATACGCTGTTGTACGCCGCCGCCGCGGTCATGATCGGCTATCAGGCGATCCTCTTCGCCTTCTTCACGAAGATCTTCGCCATCGGCGCGGGCCTCCTTCCTTCCGACCGCCGACTGTCGTGGTTGAGCAGCATCGCCACGCTCGAGCTCGGACTGACTCTCGGCTTTCTGCTGATCGCGGCAGGACTGGCCGGATCGGGTTGGGCGGTGCACCTCTGGAACCGAGCGGCGTTCGGCGCACTCGATCCGCACCGCATGCTGCGACTCGTGATTCCGTCGGTCACCGCGTTGACGCTCGGCTGCGAGACGGTCCTGTCGAGTTTCTTCATCAGCATTCTTGCCCTGTCGCGCCGATGAGCAACACCGTCAGCGTTGCGATCGCGATCTACAACGGCGCGCGCTTTCTTTCGGAAACGATCCGCTCGCTGCTGGCGCAATCGATGCGCGACTTCCGCCTGATCTGCGTCGATGACCATTCGACCGACGACTCCGTTGCGATCGCCAGGTCGTTCGGCGATGAACGTCTGTCGATCACCGTCGCCGAACGGCATGGCTCGTTGCCGGAGAACTGGAATCGCGCGGTGCAGGCATCCGGCTCCGACTACTTCGTCGTGGCTCATCAGGACGACGTCTACGAGCCGCGCTTTCTCGAGCGGATGCTGCAGGTCATCGAAGCGCATCCGCGAGCGTTCGCCGCGCATTGCCGGGCGACGACGATCGACGAGAGCGGAAACGTCATCGCGCATCCGGCGGCGCTGTTCAAGGATCGCTTCTGGCCGCGCGACGGCTTGCTCGAGCGCGAGCCCGCCGAGGAGCTGGCGGTGTTGCGTCGAGGCAACTATGTGATCGCGCCGTCGGTGATCTACCGGCGCGAGGCCGTCGAGCGGATCGGCCTCTTCGACACGCGCTACCGGTTTGTCACCGATTGGGAGTATTCGCTGCGCGGACTGCGCGCCGGCTACCAGTTGATCGGCGTGCCGGAGGCGCTGGTCCGTTTTCGGCGGCACGAAGAGACGGCCACGCGCGACAGCGAGCGAACATTGCTGCGGTACGAAGAGGAGCTCGAGCTTTTGTCATCGCTCCCGCCAGCGCCGCGCGCGTATGAACCGCTGGAGAACAACCTGCTTGCCGATTTCGCGCAACGTCTCGCGGAGCGCGACCACGATGCCGCCGCCGCGCTGGTCCGGTTTGCCGAGCGCATTCCGGGATCGAATCGCGCGGCGTGGATGCGCGCTGCGTTGCGCGGAGGATCGTTCGCCGGACACGCGTTGCTCGCCGCCCGCTGGGCGTATTTGCGCATGTTTCGCAAACGTATAATCGCCGCCGCCAGATGAAAACCCCGCGAGTCAGCGTCGTCATCGCGGCGCACAACTACGCGTCGTTCCTCCCCTTCACGCTCGATAGCGTTCTGGCCCAGACGATGACCGACTGGGAGTGCATCGTCGTTGACGACGGATCGACCGATGCCACGCCGGACGTCGGCCGCGCCTACGAGCAGCGCGACTCCCGCATTCGTTATGTCCGGCAGGTGAACGGCGGACCGTCGGCGGCGCGCAACAACGGCATCCGCTCCAGCACGGGCGTGTATCTGCAGTTCCTCGACGCGGACGACCTGCTCGATCCCGCGAAGCTCGAGCTGCACGCGCGGTTTCTCGATGAGCATCCCGAGGCCGACATCGTCTACGGGCCGTCGACGTACTTCCGCACGGACGAACCGGAACGGGTCCTTCACTCACTGCACGGCAAGCTCTCCCGTCCGCTCATGGTGCCGTTCTCCGGCGTCGAGGAGCCGCTGCGCATCCTGCAGATGACGAACACGATTCCGGTGCTTTCGGCACTCGTGCGGCGGACCGTTTTCGATCGCACCGGCGAATACAACGAGGCCGTGCGCGGTCCGGAAGATTGGGATCTGTGGCTGCGTGCGGCGATCGCCGGATGCCGCTTCGAGTACCTCGCGTCCGATACCGTCGCCTACATCCGCATCCATCCCGGAAGTCTCAGCAGCAGCGCCGAGCGGATGGTGCGCGCGCTGATCCGCGCGGCAAACACGTTTTCGTCGACGCGCACGGCGAGCCTCTGGCATCAACCGCTGCTGCCGCTGATCTACGAGATGTGCGCGGGAGTCGGTGAAGTGAACGACAACCGCCGGTTCCACGGAGCACGCCGCATCGTGCGCGCCGCGCGAGGCGCGACATCGAAGCTCGTCGCCCTTCGCTGGCTGACGTATGCGCTTGCCGCCGTCGCGCTTCCGCGGCGTGCGTTTTTCTGGGTCGTGACGCGGCCGATGCCGGAAGAGGCGCTCGAGTTCGTGCGCCGTTTCGGATCGCGCAGTCTGTGGAAATGATCCGGCGCGTCTAGACGAGTCCCGTCCGCTCGGTGCTGTAGAAATCGATCACTTTCGTGAGGATCTGCTCGAGCGACGTCGTCGGCCGATAGCCGATCAGCGCGCCGATCTTCGAGATGTCGGGCACGCGGCGCGGCATGTCTTCGAACCCTTGTTCGTACGCCTCGTCGTACGGGATGTGCACGATCTCCGACGCCGAATGCGCGAGCGTCTTGACGCGCTGCGCCAGCTCGCTGATCGTGACCTCTTCGGTCGAGCCGATGTTGAACACCTCGCCCACCGCTCCCGGATGATCGACGAGCGCGGCGATCGCGCGAACCACGTCGCCGACATATCCGAAACAGCGTGATTGCTCGCCGTTGCCGTAGACCGTGATCGGCCTTCCGGCCAGTGCCTGCTTCACGAGACTCGGCACGACCATGCCGTACTGGCCCGTCTGCCGCGGCCCGACCGTGTTGAAGAGCCTCACCACCACCACCGGCAGCTTTCGCTCGCGGTAGTAGGCGAGCGCGAGAAACTCGTCGAGAGCCTTCGAGCAGGCGTAGCTCCAGCGTCCTCGCGAGGTCGCGCCCATCGTCAGCATGCCGTCTTCGCGGAACGGGAGGTCGGTGCTGAGTCCATAAACCTCGGACGTCGACGCCAGCAGGACTTTTTTCTTCTTCTTGTTCGCCGCCGCGAGCACGACCTCGGTGCCGTGCACGTTCGTCTCGATCGTGCGCACGGGGCTCTCGACGATCAACCGCACGCCGACTGCCGCCGCGAGATGAATGACGACGTCGCAGCGATCGATCAGCTCCGTGAGGACCGGAACGTTCTGCACCGTGTCGATCGTGTAGTGAAAGCGAGGGTTGGCTTTGAGATGCAGGACGTTGTCGATGCTGCCCGTCGAGAGGTCGTCGATGATCATCACGTCATCGCCGCGCTCCAGGTACACCTCGGCAAGATGTGAACCGATGAACCCCGCGCCGCCGGTGATGAGGACCCGCATCAGGCGCGCATTCTACCGTGCGCTTCGGAATCGGCGACCGCCGCGTAGACGGCGAGCGTTTCGTCGATCACCTGCGCGAGCGAGAACTCCGCAATGACGAGCTCGCGGCCGCGGCGGCCCATCTCACGGCGCCGCTCCGGATCGCCGATCAACGTTCGCAGCGCCGCCGTCAGCGCCTCGGCGTTGCGCGGCGGAACGAGCAGACCATTGATGCCGTCGCGCACGATGTCGCGGCAGCCGGGGACGTCGGTCGTGACGATCGGCCGCGCGCACGATGCGGCCTCGATCAACGCCTTCGGCACGCCCTCACGCCACGACGGCAGGCAGACGATGTCGGCGTCGCAGTACGCGATGCGGACGTCGTCGAGCCTGCCGTCGTATTCGATCACTCCGTCGCGAATCCACGACGAAAATTCGTCCTTCGGAATCGCACGGCCGGTATCGCGGTCGTGATCTCCGGCGACGACGAACCGGGCCAGACCTCGCAGTCGGCGCGCCGCCTCCACGTACTCGCGGATTCCTTTCGTCGACAGGATGCGCGACGCGAAGAGGACAGTCGGCACGTCGCACGACGGCCGCTCCGGACAGCGGAAGAAATCGGGATCGACGCCCGATCCGCGGATCAGCACGATGCGATCCGCACTCGCCGCGCGCGCCTCGATCAGCAACCGCCGGTCGTCGTCGTTCTGCACGATCAGGCGCATGCGCGGATGCCGGACGAACGTGCGGAACAGCGCGACGACGATGGCGCGCCAGAAGCGGTCGGCGCGGCTGACCGCGGCGAACATCTCGCCGAGGCCGGTCATCGCGTTGATCACGGCGGGAACGCGGTTCAGGCGCGCGGCGATCGTGCCGTACAGCACCGCCTTGAACGTCACGTGATGCACGATGCGCGGACGAAGCGCGCGATACAGACGGATCGCGGCGATCAGCGATTGCAGGTCGCTCCACGGCTTCCGGCGCATCGGCCCGAACGGCAGCTCGTGCCACGTCAAGCCCGCCGCGACGATCTGCTCGACGCCATTGCCGCGCGGCGTGCCGACGTGCACGTCGTACCCGCGGCTCTTCGCCGCGAGCGCGAGCGGCATCCGGTGGGTGACGAAGAAGCGGGCGTCGGGAACGACGAAGAGCAGCGACATGTCGGAAGCGATGACCGCGGCGATGATAGCGCTGCCATATACTCGCGACAGTGTCGAAATCCCTCGACAATCACGATGCGGGATGGCGCGGGGCGGCGCGGCCTCTGCTGATTCCGCTGCTCGTCTTCCTGCTGCACGCGCTGTTCTTCGCCCGCTGGATCAATGACGACGCGGGCATTTCATTCGCGTACGCGCACAACTTCATCCACGGCTACGGCCTCGTCTCGCAGCGCGGCGTGCCGCCGGTGGAGGGCTATTCGAATCCGCTCTGGACTTTTCTGATCTCGCCGCTCTTCGCGTTTGCGTCGGTCGATCCGACGCCGTCGATGAAGCTGCTGTCGATCGCGTTCGTCGTCGCCTGCTTTCTGCTGCTGGCGCGAACGATCCGCATCCTCATTGATGACGAATCGATCGCCCGCCGCGTCACGACGTGCGTCCTGCTCTTCATCGCGTTGAATACGAGCTTCGTCGTCTGGACGACTTCGGGTCTGGAGAACCCGCTGTACGCCGCGTTGATCGCGCTGATGGCGCTCTGCTGCGCGGAGTGGTTCGCGCGAGCAGACGGCCGCACGATCCGCGTCGCCGCGATGGCCGGCGCCGCGGCGGCAGCACTCGCGCTGACGCGGCCGGACGGCATCATCTTCGCGCCGGCCTTTCCGGTGATCGCCGCGTACGTCGCGTTGCGCGAAAAGGCGTGGTCGCGCCTGGTGAAACCGCTCACGATCTTCGCCGTCACCGCGGCCGCGCCGCTTGCGCTCTATCTCTTCTTTCGCCGCGCATACTTCGGCAGTTTTCTGCCGAACACGTACTACGCGAAGGGCGGCCCGACGCTGCAGGACGTGACTGACCTGCTGGCGCTGACGGGGCGCACGATCGACCGGACGCTCGAGCTCTTCGGCTCACTGTTCGCATCGTGGTCCGGCCTCGCCGTGCTGCTGCTCATCCTCACCGTGACGGCGACGGTCGCGCGCACGGCGAGCGCGCGCGTCGTCGCGCTCCTCCCGCTGCTCATCGCCTCGTGGGCGGCGTTCTGCCTCCTGCCGCGCGACTGGATGGCGGAGTACCGCTTCGCCACGCCGTTCATCGTCATGCTGCCGCTCGTCGCCTTCACGACGATCGCCGAACTCACGCGCGACAAGCCCTCGCGGTTCTTCGTCCCCGCGGCCATCATCCTCGGTTACTGCGGCATCATCTGCATT
>Ga0207677_10000151_pt1 | contig 55685 bp, 78 predicted proteins | sample KBSMisM42_FD_184311 | JGI IMG/M metagenome (GOLD analysis project Ga0207677, IMG submission 184311) | Miscanthus rhizosphere microbial communities from Kellogg Biological Station, Michigan, USA - KBS Miscanthus M4-2 (SPAdes) (version 2) | ecosystem: Host-associated > Plants > Roots >...
TAAAGAACATACTCCTGGCGGGGGATAACGCATAATAACGCATATGAAAATTTAGCGCGTTATCGAAATGATGTGGTGTAAGTTATTGTATTCTTTATTATTTTTTATTACTATAACGCTATAACGCTATAACGCTATAATATAAAAGAAGATTATAAAAACGGAATGCAACTATATATTCCCTATAAGAAGTATAGGAAGTTCGGCGTTATTCGTTATTTTAGCGTTTATCGTTTATAATCAAAGACTTACGTGCGTTATTTAGTGCGTTACGGGCGTTACGGCGCGTTACGGCCAGGAGCACATAGCTATGCTTGAATTGAAATTAGCCCAAACATTCGACAATGCATTCAGCTGTTATCAACTATGGAAACCAAGTAACAGGCAAGCTGGTTGGCCAGATAGAGGCATCCAAATCAATGATAGCAAGTTCATTTGGTGTGAACTAAAGACAACATCATTACGTAAAGATAACACAATTCAAGTATCCAATTTCGATCAAGCACAAGCAGCATTCATGTTCAAATGGCAAAAGGCTGGTGGACATTGCTTTCTGTTAGTTGCGATCCACACCGGCCAGGAGGATGTAGGATATGCTATCATCACTCAACTAATGCCCAATTATTGGTTATCATTGAACAAACGTATATTGCATATGGATAATTTAAGTTTGTTTGCCGAAACGATAGATGATGTTACATATTGGTTTCGAACAGTTTACGATAACCGATAAAAGTAACGCTCGAAGGCTTACTTCAGAGTTACTTTCCTTTACGGTAATAGGAGTCGGATAACTCGGAAGCGGAACGATGTCTGATTTTGAAATAACATATCACGAATATAAATTTTTCGCGAGGGGCTTTACTTACGATCGAAACGCGAGAATACTACGTCGTGGTGCGAAAGTATGTAAATCATAAAGCACAATTTCATGTATTAGATGATGCTTTTGACGATCCAGAATTGTTATATTGGTGTCCTAATGAAGTCATAATAAAGATGGATAAATTCAAACAACCATCGTGTGCCACTAAAGAAAATATACGCAAGTTAGATAATCTGATACGTGCCTCAGCGTCCAACTCAAAAGGAACCACCAATGCGTAAGTATGTAGCAGCTATTCTTACGTTGTTTGGTTTGACTTTGCCCTTTGCAGCCAATGCTGCATTGATCGCATCGTTCAGCCAAAATCCGTCGGCTACACCTACAGTATTCGCCACCGATAATGGCGTAACAACTAACATTGCGGTTAATAGCGCATCCACCGCTATTACCACTGGTGCCAGTGGTGTTATTCCTAATGCTTTCTTCAGTCTGGCAGCGAACAGTGTTGGTATAGCGACACAAATCGGCAGTCAAATAATCGAACGTTTCAACGGCAACTTCTGCTTTACCAGCGCCATTGGTTGTGGCGGCACCAATTACTTGAGCGGAATTTTCACCGATGCAGCGTTTGGTGCGAATGGTGGTCCGGGTTTGACGGTGAATGTCAATAATCCACCTGATACTCTGACACTAACATCTGGCGTATTGCCGGCCAGTAGCCTTCAGCCTCCTTCGACTTTCAATATTAGTTTCGCTGATCTTGTGCCATTGCTGCATATCAACGGCACTACTATTGGTGGATTTACCGCTGATTTCGCCGGTAATATTTCATCGTCAGTAGCTGTAACTGAACCTGCTGCTCTTGCCTTGCTTGGCCTTGGTGTTCTTGGACTAGGATTTGTTCGCTATAAGCATAAAGGCAATAACCACAACTATGCCTGATGGTTTCGATCCTGGTCGTGAACTACAGCGTATCCTCACTCTTCAAGAGTTGATGAGTGAGTGTAGGGCACGCACGCCAACTATACTTGCGTTAGCAGACCAAATGCTAACGGACCCTGAGCTTTCTCCCGACACGAGGCTCAGGGTCATGGAGTTTGTAGTTAATAGAGGATACGGCAAGCCTAGACAGCATGTAATTGTTTCTGATCCGAATGATCGGCCAGCCGCTACCAATCCAGTCAAAATATACATACCTGACAATGGTAGAAACCCAGCGATGGGCAGGGTGATAGATCAAGACGGCGAAGTAACGAATGCTTGATGATCTTGGTTTCTTCAAAGATGCTTTAGGGCCGCAGCCTGGTCCTCAAGAAGCATTTCTATCAACTGTAGCAGACATTGCTATATATGGTGGTGCTGCTGGTGGTGGTAAAACTTTCGGATTGTTACTTGAGCCGATCAGACATATAGATAATCCTCAATTCGGCGCAGTAATATTCCGTCGCGATGCTACTCAAATCACCAATGAAGGTGGTTTGTTTGATACTAGCTTCCAAATATATCCTGAGGTATATGGAAGTCCAAAACTGAGCCCATTCAGATCATGGGTGTTTCCGTCTGGTGCCAGTATAACATTCAACCATTTACACAACGAAAAGGATATTCTCAATTGGCAGGGTGCCCAAATAGCATTGATCTGTTACGATGAACTAACACATTTTACTGAGAATCAATTTTGGTATATGTTGTCTCGCAACCGTTCTACTTGTGGTGTTCGACCATACATTAGAGCAACTTGTAATCCTGATGCTGATAGTTGGGTTGCTCAACTAATTGAATGGTGGATTGATCAAGAGACAGGCTATCCCATTCCGGCCAGGAGCGGTGTTGTTCGTTGGTTTGTAAAACTTGATACTAAGATACATTGGGCTGATTCATCAAGAGAATTGTTACTTGAACATCCAGGAACGTCACCGAAATCATTTACGTTTATTGCCGCTACCCTAGCCGACAATCAAAAATTACTTGAACTAGACCCTAACTACAAAGCCAATCTACTGGCAATGAACCGTGTTGAGCGGGAAAGATTGCTCAACGGCAATTGGAAAATCAAACCAACAGCTGGTTCTTATTTCCCGTCGCATTGTGTGAATATACTATCAGCTGTTCCTACCGATGTCAAAATATGGGTGAGAAAATGGGATCTAGCTGCTACTGAACCTAGTGAAGTGAATCCAAGTCCAGACAGTTCCGCTTCAGTATTAATGGGAAGGAGGGAGAATGGCAGATTTGTAATTGCTCATGGAACTAATATCAAGAAAGGAGCGCATGTTGTAAGAGAGATCATCAAAAACATCGCGGCGCAGGACCGGAACAATTACGGCCGGAGAGTGATTATTGCTCTCTCAATAGACCCTGGGCAAGCAGGGAAAGAACAAGCAGCCAGCTTGACAACTATGCTTGCTGGATATCGTGTTACTTCTGTTAGAGAAACAGGACCAAAGGAGACTAGAGCAGAACCGCTATCAGCACAATGGCAAGTTGGTAATGTGGATTTGGTTGAAGGACCGTGGGTGAAAGATTACTTGAATGAGATGGAATCTTTCCCGTCGCCTGATGCACATGACGATTATGTCGATGCTAGTAGTGGTGCATTTCTTGAGTGTATATCTGGTGCCGATAAACAAGCAGCATGGAGGGCATTATCAACGTAGTTGCTAGACGCGATGGCTTCCAAAATGTCATGTCTGGTCTTAATACGACCGGACTTGATCGCACATCCAACACGTTCTATCGCAGTAACAATTGGCGTCGTGGTCTAGAGCGATACTGGTCTAATCGTTTCTCACTATATGACTATGGTGATCTATACTTGAACAATGGTATCGTTCAGAAGATCATTGATAGACCATCCGATGATTGTTTTCAACAAGGTATCATAATAGAGGGGGATGAGGAAGGCTCTATTGAAGATGAATATGATCGTCTATTTGTATTGCCGAAAATGGCTGATGCTGTTCGTTGGTCTAGACTATATGGTGGAGCAGCCATACTAATCATCGCTAAGGATGGTGGAACATTTGATGATGAATTGAACTATGACGCGATTGATACTGTAGAAGAACTACAGGTTTATCCACTACCAAGTATTAAGCCTACTGAAATTGTCTATACTGCTTTTGATACTGATGATGTCAAGAAAGTCGGGCAACCGATGTTTTACGACATTACCGCGCCAGGAGTTCAAGCCTTTAGAGTTCATGAAACTAGACTATTGCTAATGTCTGGTGAACCATTACCTGACCGATTTGTTCATATGCAATCTATGAATTGGATTGGTCGCTCTATCATCACTGGTTGTATAGAAGACATTTCGCGATACGATCAAGCCTTACAGTGGTCAATAAGATTACTTGAGCGTAAGCAACAAGGCATCTATTCCATGGAAGGTCTAGGTGAATTGTTCGCTCAAGAAGCAGATGATTTGGTTTCTAAACGGATCAATCTTGTTGATCTTGTCCGTGGCAATCTCAACAGTGTCGTTGTTGATAAGAATGATGCTTATACTATTGAGAACCTTGGGCTCGATGGCGTTCAATCTTTACTACAAGAATACCAAGTGGCGATTTCCGCTGCGGCCAACATTCCTGTAGTTATACTATTTGGCAAGTCCACCACTGGACTCAATGCTACTGGTGCTGGTGATCTGGAGTCTTATTATGGAATGGTTGGACATATCCAGCAAGTTATCGCCAAACCAGTATTGGAGAAACTGACCGCTATACTATATGTCCAGCGAACCTATACTGGACAACTACCGGACACTTGGCATATTGAATTTAATCCGCTATGGCAAGCATCAGATCAAGAACAAGCGACCGCCAATAATCTAAATCAGCAAGCCAATAATACTGAAGTAACGATGCTGATGACTCTGATGAATGGAGGAATTATTTCGCCAGAAGAAGTGCGTAAGATTGTAGTGAATAAATATAGCGAATATGATTTTTCAGATGAGATACCTGATACTGCCGTTTCTTCTATGGACTATGCTGCTGATATAGATACATCGCAACTAGATGTTCCGCAAGATCCAAATAAGCCGGCGCCAGCAGCATGAGTAACGAATGGAAACGAACTGAATGTAGACGCGGCCACAAATACGTGGAAGGTTCGTGGACATGGACTACAACAGGCAATAGAGATTGTAAAGAATGTAAGAAGATACGTGAGAAAAATAAACAAGTAAGAGTCAAGTTTAAAACACAATTCAGCAAAGATGCTGCTAAGTCGAGGTTGGCTAATGGCTGATTATGTTACCAGAGACGAGTTTAATGAATTGGAGGCGCGGGTAACTGTGCTTGAAGGTGGTCAGCCGCCAGTAGCACCACCTAATCCTATCACTAATGGTATTCAAGCGAAACGTATTGCTTCGCTAATTGGTTTGTTTGGCGTAAATACTTTTAGTTCGCTAGACGAACATAACCAATGGGGATCATGGCCAGCGGATTATCGCCCTGATAGTGTTATTACTGCGTTACAATATATCCTTGGTGATAGTGGTCACGCATTTCGTATCCGCGAATATCATTACGCTGGACGCGAAGATATGCAACGCGATTGGCTAAGTCAAATTGTTACTGCTATACCTGGCACTGAAGTAACGTTATGTGTTGGTGCTAATGGTTCAACTAACGATGTTCCATCTATAATCAGTTTAGCTGCCGATCCTGAATGTGGGGTTAAATGGATCGAAGGATTGAATGAACCCAATACAAATTTCGGTAGTGGTGAAGTTCCATTTAATGTAACGCTAGACATACAAAATGAACTATGGTGGTCTGAGCATTTGAACGCCAAAGTAATGGGACCAAGTATCGTCGCTGGAACGCCGCATCCAGAAGGATGGATAACTGGTTATTGTGGAAACCAAGATAACTTGGATGCTCTTAACACTAAATTTGATCACGGCAATGGGCATTATTATCCTCCTGGCAATCCTGATATTGCTAATACTGGTTCCTCCATCAATGAATACATCGGTGGATTGTGGGGTGTATATGCACAAAAACCAATCCACCTGACAGAATTTCATCCAACACTATACAATGATGAAGGGCACAAACCAGATCAATCTGGTTGGTCAGGTGAAAGAGATGCATACTATACTTTGATAACTCTATTGCGTTGTGCCCAAAACGGCACTATTGGTCTATGGTGGTATGCTCTATTCGACTATGGAACAATCTATCTCTGCGGTTTGTTTCCGAAAAATCACGCAAATGATCCTCGGCCAGTAGCAGATGCTTTGAAGAACCTATGTAGCGTATGTCATGATCGTGGGGATAAGCACGGCTTTGAGCCTGGCAAATTGGATATTATTGTATCCGGTATGAATGAAAATATGGATTATGTTGTATATCAAGCAAGCGATAATCGGTTTCTAGTGCCTATTTGGTATGCTGCTAATGGTGAAAATAAGGTTGAAATTATAGTATCATTCGATAAGACCAAGAAATCAATCAAAGTATATGATCCAATGGAAAGCAATAATGCTGTCGATACTAGACATGATGCTGTATCTGTGGCGATAGAAATGGCGCCAGGAGTAATGATTGTTGAAGTAAATGCCTAGAAAGCGGCCTAAGATTGTGCCGATGAAGTATCCCATTGGTCAGGAGTTTGCGTATCGCCGCATATTGTTGAAGATGAATAACAAATACAAACAGATATTGAAGCGGAATATGTCGCCATATGTAGAAGTAATGTCGAAAGAAGCCACTGCTGTTCATTTGCCTACTGGCCAAATTCGCCAAGATGCATTAGGTTGGAGAGATCAGCTCAATAGAGTAATGCAACGTATCGCTGACGATATGAGAGATCCAACGAATCAAATTATCAAAGAAATGGTTCGTATTGGTCCGCAAACTAATCAATACAATAAAGCAGAATGGACTAGATTGGTTCGGTCTCAATATGGTGTCAATCCCACTAAAGAGGACCCAGAAAAATATAATGCTCTTCTGGCAAATTGGGCAAGAAACAATGCTCTTTTGATTAAGGACATACCGGATAAGACCTCACGACAAATTGCGGAACAAGTAAATCAGGCATTAATTGAAGGCACTAATCTAGCAGATACCCAAAAAGAAATATTCAATATAATGTCGGATCGAACTGATGTTCAAGATAGTCGCGCTAAGTTGATTGCTAGAGATCAAGTTGCTAAGTTGAATGGCCAATTGACGATGGAACGTCAAGTTGATATGGGAGTAGATAGCTATATTTGGAGAACAGTTGGTGATGAACGAGTAAGAGAAACGCATGCTGATAATGAAGATCAGACATTCACCTGGGATAATCCGCCAGCAGAAACCGGTCATCCCGGTGAAGATTATCAATGTCGTTGCTGGGCCGAACCCATTCTCCCTGAATTTGTAGAATTTGAGGCGTCATTACTTGAGGAAGCCGATGCCTAATAGATATGACAATATAACAATTACTGCTGAACGCAGTAAAGATGGCTGGATTATTGATCGGCCAGTCATTACTCGCTCTGGTATATTTATATACAAGGATGCCAATGGAAAAACCATTCGCGAATATAGACCAGATGAAGAAGTGTTCAAAGCTGATAGTCTCACTAGCATTAGAGGAATGCCCATCACTGACGGACATCGAGGCATCCTTAATACCAACAGCAACCTTGACGGAATTGTTGTCGGTTCGGTTATGGGGCCAGGAGAAAAGCAGGATAATGATGTAGTTGCTGATATTGTAATTCACAATGTAAAAAAAATAGGATCGAAACGAGAATTGTCTTTGGGATATGAATGTCGTATTGATGCTGTTCCTGGCGAATGGAATGGACAGAAGTATGACCAAGTGCAACGTGATATTGTTTACAATCATCTTGCGGTAGTAAACAAGGGTCGTGCCGGCAATGCTCGCATCCGACTAGATGCGGATGAATTAGTCTCTTTTGATGTGGAGGATGATATGCCTGATGTTACTTTGTCGAAAATTCGATTGGATAATATTGAATATCCTGCTGCGCCTGAAGTAGTCAACAAGATCACTAAGCTAGAGGCAGATATTAGCGTTCTAACCAGTCGCGCTGATAAAGCGGAAGCCGAGAGAGATACGGCGAAGAACGCACTGGAGGCTGCTACTAAAGATCATAAAGAGTCGCTCAATAAAGAGCGCAATATTGCTCGTGATCGTATTAAGCTTGAAGATAAAGCCAATCAGCTTTCTATTAAATTTGATGCTGATGATTCAGATCGTTCTATCAAAGAAAAGATTATCAATAAGCTCGGCAATGAGCTTAGATTTGATGGTAAGTCGGATGATTATGTTGATTCTGCTTACGATCTAACTATTGCCAATGAAGAGCAGAAAAGTAAAACCGCGAAAGGACAACGCGAGAAGACAACTACAAAACAAGATGCGTCAGAGAATAAGTCTGGTGGTAGTTCAGCTGACGCACGTGAGCGTATGTTGCGTCGCATTCGTGGTGAGAAGGAGGCTGCATAAATGTCGGGTTCTGCTTATGCCAACTATATGGCCCCTGCCTTCATTGGCATGAAGGCTGATAGTATGGAAGATAATGTTGATACCTTTCCGGCATCAACATTGATCAATGTTGGTGTAGCAGTGCAAAGAACTGCTGCTGGCGCCGCAACTATTAAGCCCGGTGCTGCCTCTGCTGCACTTTGCGTTGGTGTTGCGCTTCACGATCATATCATTGGATACAATGGTGGATATCGTCAATATGACGCCGTCTCAGTATTGACTCGTGGTCGCGCTTGGGTTGCCGTTGATGATGCTACTGGTGTCGTTGATGGGGCTGCGGCGAAAGTAACTGCTGCTACTGGAGCATTCAATACTACTGGAACGATTGCGGTTACTAATGCTGTATTTCGTTCTGCCGCTATTGACTTGTTGAATGTTGATTGGACAACATATACCAAGGGTGCGATTGTCGAATTGCACTATCCTTTGGTATAATGAGAGGAATGTATTATGCCTGGACCTCTTGATCATCAATATTACAGTGAGGATGATCTTACTGTATTGCAGAATGCGCCGATCATCAAAAATAATTTCAGGGAAGATGCTGATACCATCTTTCTTGCACGACAACTTGACTATATTCGCGCCAATACTTATGATCGTCAGCTACCTGCCATCAACGCTGATCGGCTAGTCCCAGATGATACTTCAGTTCCTGAATGGGCAGAAAATGTCTGGCAATATGCGTTCGACATGGTGGGTATGGCCAAGGTTATATCTAACTATGCTGACGATCTACCTCGCGCTGACGTTCGCGCTACCAGCAGAATGACGACTGTTAGAACACTTGGTGATAGTTATGGCTACAATATAAATGAACTAAGAGCCTCACGGCAAACTGGTCAGGGTCTAGATGCTCGTAAGGCGGCAGCGGCCAGGAGAGCAATGGAACTAAAGATTGCCGATATCAAGTTGCGTGGTGATGCTAACTATGGATTGTTTGGATTGTTTACTCATCCAAATCTTCCTGTGCTAGTATTGACTAACGCTGGCGATTGGACATCTCTTACTGGTGATCAAATTCTTGCTAATCTAAACCAGTGGGTTGTGGCTTATCAGAACCAAGTAAAAGGCACACATACGCCGAATGTGCTTAGTCTCGCACCTAAGGCTTACAATGCTGCGTCTACTAAGTTCATTACTGGTGCTTCTGGCCTAACGCCCATTACTCCACTACAATGGTTCCGAGGTAACTACCCTGGTATTGCTGTTGAAAATGTCTGGGAAATGCAGCTTGCTGCTGTGAGTGGCACTAAAGATTTGGGTCTGCTCTATGAGCGTAGTGCGGATAATATTTCGCATACGTATGTGATGCCGTTTACGCAACTACCGCCAGAAGCACGCAATCTAGAAATCGTTACTGATTGTATCGCGCGATCTGGTGGTGTGAGTATCTTTTATCCATTGGCTTTGCTTTCCGCTGTTACTACCTGATAGGAGAACAACAACTATGTTTGCGATCCTTAATAAATCTGAACGTCTAATCACTACCCATCTTGGTGATGCTTTGCCTCCTGGTTTGCCGGTAGCAGTTTCGGAAGTAACCATGGAACACCCTTCCATGCAAGCATTGGCTAATGAAGGCTTGCTTGAAGTGGTGGAAATTCAAGACCCACCGCCACCGCCAGAGCCAACGCCTACCCCGACGCCAGAGCCTACTACTGAAGGTGGAGCTAGAGTTGGTGGTGGACAACAACCTCCAACGCAACAGCGCCCAGCCCCTCCACCTCCACCGACCAGGGGACAGTAATGACTATTACTGTAACCAATCAATCTTCTCGTTCATTTATCTTGGGTGGGGAAATGATACTTCCCCATACTCCCTTGGAGATTAGCGAAGAAGTAAAGTTTGTTATTGACAATAGTCCATATCATAGTTTCTTCACCTATGAGATTACTGAAGACCCACCTTCTGGCAGAGATGCGGGCCAGGAGGATGATGAACATCGACAAGCTTTTGAAGAAGAACAACGTGCTATAGATGAGAGCAACCAAATATCTGATGAGGATTATCAACGTCAAAATCGTGATCGTTAATGTCTGACGTTGTTGATCCTCCAGTATATTGGACTGATGTAAAGACTATATTACAATTGTTCTTTCCGCAATACTTTGATCCTGCAAATCCCGCATATATTGATCCTGCATTGATGGATATGTTACTTGCTATTTCAGAAGAAGCGCGCCCTTGGTGTTTGTCTACCAATAGACAAAATTTTGCCCAAGCAATGTTTGTTGCATATCTTATTTCTGTTCAAGAAGAAACATCATCCGGTAAACCAGTTCAATCTTATCTTGGACCAATTTCTTCAGAGAAAGAAGGTGATGTTGCGATAACTTATGCTGCCGTTACTGGTGGAACTAGTAATGAGTCTAGGCGCCCATCAAGCAATCCTTGGGATGCTTGGAATAGAATGTGGAATATTTGTCAAAAAGGCGCAATAACAACGAGGTTTGGCGATCCATGCCAGTCACCATCAGAGACAAGGACTATGGATTCAAACGTATTGAGCTTGACTTTAAAGCGTTACGCGGCAGAGGCGTTAAGATCGGTTTGATGGGTAATGATCAAGTTGAAGGCGTATCGGTAGTGGATTATGCTACTTACAATGAGTTTGGCACATCACGTATTCCTGCGCGCCCATTTATGCAAACAACAGCCGATACTAGCAAAGAAACAGTTACCAAATTTACTGAATATCTTGTTGGAAGAATGATAGATGGCAAGATCAATGATACAACAGTGTTACAAAATCTTGGTGCGAAGTATCAATCTCTTGTTCAGAAAACGATAAGCGATGCTAAGAATTGGGCGGTGCCTAATGCTCCTGGCACTATATTAGCAAAAGGATCAAGTTCACCTCTTATCAATACTGGTCGTATGATTGGTGCTGTTCGATATGAGGTAGTATGACCACATCGTTCCGCACTTCATATGAGGTTATTCAAAGAGACATTGGTCAAATTATTAATGGTAAATACATTCTTGCTGATGATACTGGAATCAAAATAACAGTAATGGCATCAGTGCAAAATCCATCATCTAGAGACTTATCACTTATAGAAGCTACGTCATACGGTAGACGTGCTGGCAGACGAATTAAAATTTACACTGAAACAAGACTGCGCTGCGCTAATCAGGAAATTGCTCCTGGCCGTGAACGATATGCCGGGGATATCTTTCTGTTTGATGGTTCACAATACTTGTTATTTGGCGAAGCTAACTTTAATACCTTAGCACAATCCAGAGATACGCAAGTTTCGCATTGGCGTTATTATGCTTTGGAAGTAATTGAGACAGAACAATTTGAGCAAGTTCCTTGATTGATAAGTTGTATGATCTTGTAACTAAGGCGGTGTCGTTGACCGGCAATAATTGGCAAGTAATATTTGCCAATCAGAATGTTCCGCGTCTAGTTAAGCCTTATGTTCAGTTGAATGTTACCAACATTGATATTCCTGATCATATGTATTATTCGCCACCAGATGAAACTGGTGGAGTAACAATTTCAGGTTGGCGTAAGGCCACCGCTGAAATTCAACTATATCACGGTATCAATTCGCTATCTGCCATTAGCGCTTTGGCTATGGTTCTACAATCTCCAACTATGCTTGATTATCAAACTGAGATAGATTGTGCTATTGGACAACGTTTATTCATTGGTTATGTTCCAGAGTTGTTGAACCTTTCGCAATGGGAAGGTAGAGGCATCTACCATTTTGAATTTTTCTATACAGAAAGCATAAATGATAATGCAGGATTGATAGATACTGTAATACTTCACGGCAGCTATATCGGTGGTGCCAGCGATCCTGATATCTATAAGATATTCGATCCTGAGCCGATAGCTGCTGTAATAGTTTGTGACGAAACCATCCCAGGTCCCAATGCGCCAGGAGTAGGCACCGATTGGGATGATGATGAAACTTCTTGGGATAAAAACGAAGTCACCAAATGGGATTGAGAGGGTATAATGGCCAATATCGACCGGATTGTTAATGTTACTATCTCACTACAAACCGCTTCTATTGCTCAACAAACCTTTTCTGATTTGTTGTTGTATGGAATATTTACACCCATTGGTGCTGCTAAGGTAGGCATCATTACTAGCATTGGTGATCTTGCTGCTTATGGCGTGACTTCTACAATGCCAATATATAAAGCGGCATCGGTATTCTTCTCGCAGATACCGCATCCACCACAACTTTATATTGGTCTATCTACTGGCGCCACCGATCCTACTGCTGATCTTGATGCTATTAAAGCAGAGAACAATAATTGGTATGCATTTTGTAACGTTCTTCATGACGAAACAAAAGTGGTTAAGGCTGCTCAATGGGCAGAAGCTAATGAGAAACTATTTGTTACAGTATTGTCTAATGTATTGAACTCTACTCCTGCTGCTACTGATACTACATCTACTGGCCACTTGCTTATGGCAGGAAACTATTTCCGCACCGCTTGGTGGTATGATACTAACGTTGGTGATTTCCCTGATGTAGGTATCGCGGCCAGGAGTTTCACTAAAAATCCTGGTAGTGAGACTTGGGCTAATCAACGATTGGATGCTGTGCCTTACATTAATACCACAGAAACATTAGCGCAAAATGTTTTTGATAAAAATGGCAATACTTTTGAACCGTTCCGTAATATTTCAATAACACAGAACGGCAAAGTTGCTGGTGGTGAATGGATCGATGTTATCCGCTTTCGCGACTGGCTTTGCGAAGAAATTAAAGTCACTATCTTCCAGCAGCTTATTGATAATCGTATCCCTTACACTGATCCTGGGATTGCCATTATTCGTAGCAGGCTTGTTGAAGCTCTTGATTTTGGTGTCGAGCGAGGCGGAATAGCCCCGCCAGAAGCAGACGCTGATGGCAATTTCATTCCTAGCTATACTGTAACTGTTCCATTAAGTTCAAGTATCTCCGCTAATCAAAAAGCCAGTCGTGTTCTACAAGATATTTACTTTACTGCTAGACTAGCAGGAGCAATTCACGCAGTGATTATACAGGGTGCGTTGACATATGAGAGCCTTCCTGTAGCTACTGTTCCTGTTATTGCATAGGAGAAAATGAATGCCTGGCGTGAAGACATATAATCCCTCGCGTGTTGTAGTAGTGATGAATGGTTTTTCAATATCTGGTTTTGCGGACGGAACTTTTGTAAATATCACTATGCAGAATGATGGTATAACTTCGCAGGTTGGTGCTGATGGAGAAATTGCTAGAGCCATTAGCACAGATCGCAGATGCACAGTAACAATTACTCTACAACAGACTAGTCCTGCTAATGATTTCCTTTCAGGAATGTTTAGTATGGATGTATTGACTTGTGGTGGGTTACTTGGACCGTTGCTTATTCAAGACTTGTGCGGAGAAACTATCTTTCAAGCATCTAAGGCTTGGGTAGTAAAGCCTGCTGATGTTGAGTTTGGAAAAGAGATAATGACTCGTGCTTGGCAGATTGAGACTGCGCCTCCATCTATTTATGTTGTGGGTGGTAACGCTATATCAGCTAATTAAAGGAGGCGCTGAGAACGTGGCGGCTAGACATGAATTTGAATTAGATAACGGCAACAAATTTTATATACGCCGTTTTGATCCTTTCTTATCCCTCAGTGTATTAGGTGAAGTTCAAAAGAAGTTCTTGCCTCCATTGGCTTCATTAATGGAGTCTAATGATCCTAATAATCCTGGTGAAGAACGAATGAAGGCTGCTATGCAAGCAATGGAAACTATCTCCAGAAACTTGGATGGCCCTTCATTGGTGGGTTTAGTTAAGCTGGTATTGAATAAAGAATACGTTTCTGTTTCTATTAATGGCGATGCCCCTAGACAATTAGATGAAGGTGCTATTAATCTGGCTTGTGATGATGTTTTTGAATTGATTAGTTTGGTTATAGAAGTGTTGAGGTTCAATTATGAAAAACTTTTTACGCAAGGCAGAACCCTTATTGGACAGGCAGCGCCCCAAGTGGCGAACCAATAGGTGTTTTGCGAGAAGATTTTATTGATGAATTGTTTATCTGGCGACCAATACTTGAAGGTTTAGTAACAATATCTGAGGTGAAGAATGGAGATGTTGACATAGTTGATTTGCTAAAATTGAATGCGCTAATGGATATGCGGGCTGCTGCCGAGCATCGAGAAATCGAACGCGCCAGGAGCAGTAAGTAATGGCTATTGTTCGCGAACTAACTACTCTGCTGGATTTTCGTGTTGATGAAAAGGGATTAAATCAATACGAGGCAGCAGCCAATAAACTCAAAGAAATTGGTATTGGTCTAGGCAAACTATTCGGAATTGTATTTGCTGCTACTAAACTATTTGAATTGGCTGATGGTCTTGTTCATGCCGGTAAAGAAGCTAATATTCTAGTTTATCAGTTGACTAGAATGGCGCGTGCGGGAGATGATATTGGCGCGGCGCAACAGAGACTATTTCAAATAGCGCAAAATACTGGTATTGAATACACCAAAGCATTAGAAACATATAAAGAATTTCTTAATGAAAGCAAGGAACTCAATGTAAGTCAAGATCAATTACTTGATACTACTGAAAATATCTTTAAGGCATTGCGCTTAAGCGCTGCTAGTCCTGAAGCTATTCAAGCTACTATGGCAACGTTTGAACGTTCTTTCCGAATGGGAAGAATGGGCAGACGCCAATTTGGTATGCTAACTCAACAAGCGCCAGATATCGTTAATGCGTTAGCTGAAGGATTGAAACTAGGAGAGCATGGCAGAGAACAACTAGAAGCAATGGCTAAGGCAGGCACACTAACTGCCAAAGTATTAATTGAAGGTCTTGGCAAACCATTAGCTAAATTGAATGCTGACTTTGCCGCTAGACCACGCAAGTTAGGTGAAGCATTTAATTATGCGTGGAATGCCGCTGTTCAATTATCGATGCAGTTATGGAAACTGTTGTCGGTTAACAGTCAAGTTGCGAAAGGAATCATTTGGCTAACTGACCAAGTGGTTAAAGGCTTAACTACAATGACCACTGCTCTTGGTGGTATTGGAAATGTTTTACAGATACTTGAAATAGCTTTGGGCGTGGTGTTTGGTCCTAAGCTAGCAATGATGCTGTTCAAAGCTACTATTGGTATGCAAGCTTGGACAGCAGCTACTTGGAAAGGCGTAGCAGCAAATCTTGCTTTTGCTGCTGGAATAGTTGCTGCGGTTGTAGCCATTACTGATATTGTTTCTTGGGTATCAGGTAAGAAATCTTTCATTGGGGATTTTCTAGGCAGCTTTGAAGATGTAATGAAATATCTCAAGACGGCTTTTGTAAGTGATGATTTCTTTGCTGGATTTAGAGGATTGGTAAAGTTATTTCAAGGTGATTTCAAAGGCGCTTTGGAAGAATTCAAAATATCAATTGGTGATGTAAACGGCTTACTTGGAGATATGCTTTTAATTGTTATTGCGCTAACTGCTGGATTTGCTATATGGCGAGTATTGAAATTTTTTGGTCTTATAACAGCAATAACAAGTGTCGCTGGTGCAGTAACTAAAGTTGGCACTGCTGCGGTAGTTGCAACTGGTTCTCTTGAGGCTCTGAATTTAGTTTCTCTTGCTGGATTAGCGGGTGGTCTGGGAGTTATATCAGGCGCTCTTGCTTTTATTGCGGCAGGACTTGGTATTGGTGCCATATCTGGTGCGATGAATGCGCCAATGGTTGATGAATACGGTAGAGTAGTAGGAACTTGGGGAGGTCAACCATTAACGCCAACAATAACTCCTGGCCAAGTAACTGGCCAAACCGCGCCAGGAGTAGGAGCAGTTACTACTGGTGATCAAAATAATACTGTTAATCAAACGAATAATGTTACGATAAATGCCACTGATCCTGATGCTGCTGCTGGTGCTTTAACTAAAGTATTTGACAATGCGGCTAAAGCAGCACTAGATGCTCTGGCTAGACAAGCTAGAAATGCTGCGCCGAGAACAGAGGCGCCAGCGCAATGAGTGGATTAATTGGTCTTGGCGGGCAAGCGGTTAATTTAGGTAGCACAGTCTATTCGATGTTCTTTGCGGATAATAAGAAAAGTGAAATTGGGGTTATTGCTCTTGATGTTCTAGTATCTGAAAACCTCAAACTGCCATCTGATGTAACCAAGTATCCTGTTGAAACTGGTGGAGAAGAAATATCAGATCACATTACTCAAGGCAATGAAGAATTATCCATTACTGGATCAATAGCATCTTCATCTAGTGAACTATTTGCTTTTTCATTTGCACCTTGCACCTCTAAATTTATTGATGCTATTAGCAAGTTGCGATCTATGCACAAAGATCGTCAGCCAATAACTGTAATAACTGGTCTAGGCAAATATGAAGATATGGCATTTACTAGTTTGTCAATTATTCGCAGCAATAGCGGTAAAGATGGCGGTTGGTTAACTATCAATGCTGATCTAAGACATATCAAAAAGGTTTCTCTTAAGCAAGCAGATATGCCTGACGAACAAAAAGCATCTTCAGATACCAAAGGCAAGACAGGCAAATCAGAAAAATCTACTGGCCAAAGTGGCAATGCTGATAAACCACCAGAACAGGGAGAAAATCCATTTCGTAAAATTGCTAGAGAACATCTTGGATATAAGCCTCCTGCGACTCCATTGATTGGTTCTGGTGGAATCATTAATCCATGATTTCTCTTGCGGTATCTGACTTGAATAGTCAAGCTATCGAAGCAATTCTTGACGATGAATTGTTTTACATAATACTTGATTGGAACGATAGCGGACAATATTGGGAAATAGGCGTGCGCAATTCAGCTTATCAAACATTGGTGGATGGTATCTCTATGGTGCCAAACTATTTGTTATTTCATCAATTCAAATATGTTGATTTATTCAAAGGTGATATAATGGTAGGCGCTCCTGATTCCTACAATGGTCCAGTTCCGCGTGATGGATTTACGAGCAAAGTATTTGAAATGGTCTACATTCCTTATGCTGAATTGTTGGCGCTAAATGTTATTTGATAGAGTATATCGTTTGTTGATTGGTAAAGGTAAGGCAGGAGTGGAAATTACTGGATTGCGAATCAATTTCAGTATTCAAAAGACTGCTGATAAAAACCCCAATACGAATAAAATACAAGTATGGAACTTGCTTAGCACTACAAGGAAACAACTAGAGCAACCTGATACGCACTGTTTACTGTATGCTGGATATGCCGAAGATGCTGGCCCGTTAATGATATTTTCTGGTGGAGTAACCTATGCCTGGACTAAGTTTGATGGACCCAATGTGGTTACCGAATTTGAACTCGGTGATGGCGCCCAAGAGATACGTGACTCGGTTGTTTCTCTTAGCTATGGAAAGGGCGTCAAATCAACTCAAATTCTTAATGATGTGGCCGGTAAGATGGGGTTGCCGTTAACATTGGCAAGTAATGCTCCAGAACGTCAATGGCAAAATGGTCTATCTCACCACGGCTCGGCCAGGAGTCTACTTGATAAAGTTACCAAAGGAACCAAACTTGAATGGTCAATTCAAAATGGTAATTTACAGGTTATAGAAAAGGGCATGGTTACTACTAGACAAGGCATTCAAATTGATGCTGATTCTGGTATGATAGGTTATGCTGAACGCGAAAGAGAAACAAAATCTGAAACCAAACCTAAGAAGAAAGGTGATGGTAAAGCAGTAGAAAAGGATTGGAATGGATGGAAAGTAAAAACGCTGTTGATGCCCATGCTTAATCCTGGCGATAGAGTATTGTTAAAATCGCGTGCTGTAGAAGGTATCTTTCGTATTGAAGAATTAACGCATACTGGTGATAATTGGGATGGCGATTGGCAAACAGAATTGAAGTTAGTTGATCCTGCGAAACCGCTCGGCAAAAAGAAATCCACCAAAGGAGGCAAAGCAGCTAGAGGTTCTGGTGGCGGAGATCATGAAAACGTTTCTCCTGGCGATATAATTGAGGAAGAAGATTTGGATAATCAAATGGTGAACCTAGATGTTTGAACGAGCAGTTAGTATGTTGCAAGATATACTGGAAACAAAATTATCTGAAATATACACTCAGATGCCAGGAACTATAGTTTCATATAATGCTGAAACTAATCGTGCTGTTGTGCTTCCTGATTTGCCTAAGGCGCTTGCTAGTGGTGAATCATTACCTCCACCTAACGTTGTCGAAGCGCCTCTTATATGGACAACTAGTAGTGGTGGAAAATCAGGACTCACTATGCCAATTAAACCTGGTGATGGAGTAATGCTTGTATTCCAACAACGATCACTTGAAGGATGGAAATCTGGTAACAAAGATATGCCTGATGATCCTCGTCAATTTGATATTAGCGACTGTATCGCTATTCCTGGTTGCGCCCCCACTGGTATATCTGCTGACCCTACTGATGTAGTGTTACGTTTCAATGAAACCGAGGTTCGTATTACTCCTGATAATAATATCCGCCTTGGTAACAATAATGGTTTTATATCTATTGATTCTGATGGTAATATCATTATTCAAGCTAAGTCACTAAAGCTACAAGCTGATACTATTCGCGTTGATGCTGGTGGGCATTTATTTGCGCTAGAGGCGCATAGACACACTGGAGTTCAATCTGGCATTGCAACTTCTGGAACGCCAGTATGAGTGGATCGCAAGGCACTTATGATCTAGCATTGTCGAGACTAGATCACGACATGCTGTTTCCGGTGGTTTCCGCGCCAGGAGTAGTGCCTCCTAAGCATGCTATTTGGACAATCAACGGTGCGGATAAAGTTGCGCAAGAAGTGAAGATCAATCTCCTGGCGTTCTTGGGAGAATGGTTTCTTGATGTTACTTTTGGTGTGCCTTACTTGGAAGATATTCTAGTCAAGAACCCACATATGCCTAGCATCGAAACCATATTTCGTTTCCATATACTCGATGTTCCTCATGTTACTTTGATAACCAGTTTCAATATGACCTGGGACCGCGCCAGGAGAACATTGACAGTTAACTTTGCCGCTAATACTGATTATGGACCGATAAAAGACTCAGTGATATTGGATACTATGCATGTCTGATATTATTCCTAATCCTCTTGACTATGGTGTATTGCCTTCTGGCTTTTCACGTATGCGGTTGCCGGAAATAAGGCAAGCTATCATTACTAGTTTACAGACTAGTACTGGACTTATTTTTGAAACGCGACCAGACTCAATTACTGGTCAATTTATTGATGTATTTGCGGAACGGGAAGCAACAGTATGGGAATTGGCTGAGGCAGTATATCATGCCATGTATCCTATATCTGCTTATGGCGTTAATCTTGATCACGCAGTTAGTTTCTCTGGCGTTAGAAGATTGTTCGCACAACAATCTCTCGCCTGGATTGTATTGTATGGAATAGAGGGCACAGTTGTTCCAGTTAATTCTGTGGTTAGATCGAACATAAGCGGAGAAGACTTTAATACAATATTCTCCACGACGATTAGTAGAAACGCGGCGGGCGATATTACGGTAAGCGTAGATACAGCGACTATTGGGCAAGAATATTATGTCAGACTTGATACCATTTATTATCGCTACACTGCTGTAACTGGAGATACTAATGTTTCGATTGCTAATCAGCTTGAAGCGTTGCTGATTGCTTCGCGTAACGTCATTGAATTAGATGCTAATCATATACGGATTTATACAGTTACTAATGTTCCATTTGCGGTAATGGTTTCTACTGGTATTTCTATCTTTAAGCAAGGAACCATAGCTGTTGCTCAAGCGATAAACTATGGACCAATAGAAGTTGGCGCTCATACTCTTACCCAAATCATTACGGTAATTAATGGTTGGAATACGGTAGATAATCTAGTTGATGGACAAATTGGGCGAAATCAGGAAACCGATGATGAATTGCGTCTTAGATATAATAGTGGTGTATATACTCTGGGCGCTGCTACTTTGCCTGCTATTCAAGCTAATCTAGAACAGAATATCTTAGGTTTACAAACTGTTCAAGTATATGAAAATGTAAGCGATACTATTGATGCTGATGGTCGTTCACCGCATAGTATAGAAGTGGTAGCATTTGGTGGTGATCCGCAACAAATATGCAATGAGATATTTCGTCTTAAAGCGGCAGGCATTGATACGTATGGTGATACTACAGCTAATGTGGTTGATGCTTCTGGTTATAATCATCCGATAAGTTTCAGTCGGCCAGAACCAGTATATGTATGGGTGAATTGTATTCTTTCGTTGTATAATGAAGAAGTGTTTCCGCCTAATGGTATTCAAGTTGTTCAACAAATTATAGTTGATACTGGAAATCTATTTGGTGTCGGAACAGATATAATCATTCAAAGGTTCTATGGTCCAATATATCAAGCAGTATCTGGAGTGGGCAATATATCAATTACAGTCGCAATTGAACCTGACGCAACTACAACTCCTGCTCCTGGCGATTTTAGTTCTAGCAATGTTTCTATTGCTGTTCGTGAACTTGCTCGTTTTGATTTGGTTAGGATTTCTGTAACGGTGTCATCTCTGTAGGATAAGTAAAATGTCTGCTGATCCCGGTTGGATAAATGGAACTATACCAACTCCTGATGAATGGAATAGTTGGTGGGCTAGAAAGCTAGACAATAATGATCCCATTATTGCTCCTGGTCAATATTTACTACTATCTGGAGGAACTCTTACTGGTTCTTTGAATTTAGTTGGCGGGGCCTTTACTGGAACATATACAGGCAATCATACTTATTCTGGGAATGTTACTTTTTCAGGAACGTCCACTGTTATTTCTGGTGGAACATTTACAGGCACTTACGCTGGTGCTAAAACTTACACTGGAGCATTAACATTATCTGGTGGCGGAACTTTTACTGGAACGTTTGCTGGTAATCACACTTATTCAGGAACAATTACTCATACTGCTAATTATACTAATACATTTGTTGGTGCCGCTTTAACTGTTCAAGGCAATGTAAATATTGGTGGTATTGTTAATATTGGACCACAAGGCAATGCTAATTATATTCAAATTAATGGATCAGGAGGCGCTGTTACTATTACTTTAACGGGAACGGGAACCCCAGCCAATCTTGTATTGCGTGCCCTAGGCACTGGCGGTGTTAACATGAATTCTCAGAATGGATCATTATTACAAATTCAAGATGGTGGAGCAGGCACTGCTGCTAATTCGTTTCTTATGATTGCTAGACCAACAGGAACATATGGAACTATAAGCCTAATTGATCCAACCCAAGGTATTATGATAGGAGGAACAGCTACAGCCAAGCTTGGGTTTAATGCAGCTACGCCTATTGCTAAACCAACTTTGACTGGCGCTAAAGGTTCCAATGCTGCATTGACTTCTGTTATTGCAGCTTTAGTTAACTATGGTCTAGTAACAGATACGACAACAGCATAATGTCAAATACTACTACAGGAATCATTGGCCAACTCGCCATAGGCATTAGTCCTATTGGCACAGCACAAGATGCTATTATTCCGTTTGGTTTTCCTCATATCCATAGTGAAGTTGCTTGGTCGCATTTTCTTGCGCAACATGTAGGGAAACAATATACAGAAAGTTACGTCAAAGCATTTTACCCACCATTAGATTTACTCGATCAAACGCAATATGATTTGCTAACTAAACGTGGTATTTTAACATCCGAAGGCGTTCAGTTAGATGGTGTAGGAAACATTGTTGGTATTGATCGTGAGTTAGACAATTCAGTATTCATACCATTCTTTGGTTTCATTTCGCAGCCAGCAGGTAAAGGCTTCAATCAAGCAAGAATTAGACATGATAGAGAACCATATGCGACTAGTCGCACAATGGGAGATGTAGAGTATCGTCAAGCAATATTAAACAAGATCGCTCTAAACAATGCACATGGAACTGCGAACGATATCATCACTATAGTGAATTTTGCGTTAGGTGTTACTGGCACTACAGTAATGGATATGATGGATGCGGAAGCATCACTATTAATCAATGATATGACCATTACTACTGCCGATCCACGATTTGTTATCATTGATAAGATAATACCCAGAGCAGCAGGAGTTAGAATATGGCCTGAGTTAGTTAATTCTGCTCATACATTTGGTTTCCAAAACCAAGGTATTTACTTTGGTTTCAACGTAGGAATACTGGCGCGTCGGCCGGAATCAAATGTTCCGGCGATACCGTAAGGAGGACAGCCAATGTCTAATATTGATCCGTCCAAACCTACCTATGGTCAAGCTTATACTTCATCTGTTAGGCAAAATTTCCAACACGCGAAAGATGAGATAGAAGCATTACAAAATTATGTAACTACTTTTGGCGGACCGTATCTTCCACTTTCTGGAGGAACACTTACTGGTCCGCTAACACTATATGGTAATGCTGCCTTTCCATTACAGCCCGTTACTCTTCAGCAACTTAATGCAACAGTTAGTGGTCAAGGACCATTTCTACCTATTGCTGGTGGAACACTTACTGGTCCACTAACATTGTCTGGCAATGCTACACAAAATCTACATGCCGTCACTCTACAACAACTTAATTCAACAGTAAGTGGACAAGGACCATTTTTGCCTTTATCTGGAGGCGCAATAACAGGACCAGTAACGTTCAATCCTCCCCCAACAATATCTGATGGTAGCGGCAGGACAGCTACTCCATCAATGGTGTTTACTACTGTTGCTGCTATGGTTGCATTTAACTATACAACTTCTACCTTACCATTCGCGGTTACTTGTCAAGGTTACTACGCGCCAGGAGATGGAGGTGGTGGTGATTTTACTTACATACCCGCAATAACCAAAACTACATCCGCACAAACCAATTCCGGATCAGCGATATTATCAATTGCTAATACATCCACATTGGTAGTCGGACAGCTTGTTACTGCTACAGGTATCCCTCCGCACACGTTTATTATTCGTATTGTGCCGAATGTCTCAATAACAATCAGTAAAAATACTACTGCTATTGTTGCTTCTGGCGCTACAATTACTTTTAATGCGTCCGATCCTGATGGTGGTTTTTATTTGGCAGCAACGCAAGGTGGACAGTTGCGCCGTGATGGAGTTGGAAAATGTTTAACAATGGAACAAGCAGGTATGAAGGGTGACTATATTATGCCCTTGCCTTACTTAACTACAGCAGCAAATAACAGTGGTGATACCGGAATAATCTTTTCTGATACCACTGGTATTCAAGTTGGTTGGTGGGCACATCATCCTTCCTTGCCGTTTGGAACTATAGTTTCTGCGGTAACTACCACTACCGTAACAGTTAATAATCCAGTGGGCGCGCTTGGCATTAGCATAGGTGATGCTGTTTGTTTTAATCCAGTTGCTACTGATAATACGTTTACCTTGGCGGTCCTTCAAACAGCTACAACATCCATCAATACTGCTCTTGAATTAGTTGTTGCAGGTGATCGTTTTTACTACTTTGGAATCACCCAGAATGCGCCTTGTCTTATTCAAGCATTCACCCATATTCGCGGCCAGCAGCCTTATTGGACATCTGGTCGCGCTGGTGCTGCTCCATCTTTTACTGGTGGGATGGTATTACATCCATCATGTTATATACGCATGAATGCTTTTACTAAACTATCGCAGCTTTGTATTATTCGTGCTGGTCTGCCTAACTCAATGCCAAATGGTCAAACCTATGCCAAATATCTTGATAGAGCATGGTCAGAAAATGGAGTAATTGCTAATCCAATTGTTTTGAATACTAGTGCTACTGCTGCCTCTGGAAATACTTTAACATTCACAGCTACTACAGGCATAACTGTAGGTATGTATGCTACTGGTTTTGGTCTGGGAGAATCAATGCGGGTTACTACAGTAACCGCAACGCAAGTTACATTTTGGGGCAATATCAATAATCAAATTACTGCTGGTTCGCCAATTAGTTTCGGCAGTAACTTTAGATCTATTGGTATTTGGTTTAACCAAGGGGCAATGGAATTAGATCACATTTATATTCTAGGCTTTTATGTTGGTGTTCATGGAACATCAGGCGGTCATAGAATGAATCATGTATATTCTGATTGCGTAAATGGATTTGATATATCAGGAAATGGTAACGGCACAGCATTTAGTAATTTGCGTGCTGCCGCTGATTGCACTGCTGGCATCGTCACTGCAACAATGACTTGGAATATCGCTACTGATTGTGCTATTGCTGCTGGTGGTAGCAAGTATTGTGCTGGTGATCTATTGCATGATGAAACTGGTAATCTAGTGATCATAAATGCTGTTGATGCTAATGGTTCGGTTACTGAAATCAGTCCGTTGGTTTGGCGTGGAGGTTGTTATAAAACCCCTCCAGCAACTACATGGACAAAGATAATGTCGCGTGATCCACAAGGCAGTCAAGGATTAAATGCTACTGGTCTTGGAACAGGTGCAACATTAGCGCCTGTCTATACGCCATATACAGCTACGCAAATCAATTATTTGCCAGGGCGTGGTTTCTATTTACACGATAGAGTTGATGGTTGTGCTTTTGTAGACAGTATCGCTACCGGACATCACTACGGATGGATTATTAGTAATTGCTGGATTACTGTTATACGTGGTGGTTATGAATCACGTTTAATTAATACATTAGGATCAGGCACTGTTGGCTTTTGGACGTGGAACTCTCCATCTTGGGTAAATCTTGCAGATATTTACGTTGGTGGACAAGAATATCCTGTATTACTTGAAAATGTAGATGCGCCATATGCTACTATTCTACCCAAGCTAGGCCAAGGCACTATTACCTATGCACGCATGATTGGTCCACAAATATCTGGTATTGGATTATCGGCGCTTGGTGGTAATACTCCGCAACCATCAATTACTATTGGCAGTCATTCACGAGGTATCATTACTGGCGGAGGCAATATTGTTGGTGGTGGGCCTAATGAAAATGATCCTCAAGTTCGTGTTCGTGCTAACGTTATAGACTGGAAACTTTCAAACTTAACTATTCAAGCAATTGGAACTGCAACGAATTGGATTGCCATTGATCCTACCTCTGAAGATCATGTTTCGGTTGTAAATTGTAAGTTCATTGACTGGCAGAACAGTAGCAATCCTCTAATTCCAGGGCCGCAACGGGTTAGATATTCCGGTCCTAATGATCGTATTCTTTGGCCACAACAAATTAGTTTCGATCCAAGTAGCATCGCACCAACTGATAATAGCCCAGCATCTCCATTAACAGTTCATAGTCGTGAAGGTGGTTCTACTGTATCCCGCAATATACTCCTGGCCCGTGGTGGTCAAATACACGATCCGGGTATATGTGGTTTTCTAGGCACTAGCGGAACAGGTGTAGTGTTAGATGCGATGCCTGGAACCATGTTGATTACTACTGCAACTGTTGTTAATGGTGGTGCTGGCTACTGGCCAGAAGATATCATTTATGATCCCAATGGCGGATCATGGACAGTTGCTACTGTTAGTGCAATTGGCGCTGTATTGACTGTTACTAATGATTCTCCTGCTAAATATGTTGGCGCCGCACCCACCAATCCAGTTGCTACTTGGACAGAAGCAACTGGTGGATATAATGGCTTGCTTCAAATTGGTCTAAGTGGTGGTGGAGTTACTGCTGGAGTTCCAGTTATTAGTGGAACACCAACGCCTGCTGGTTATCATTATTATCAAAATCGCGCTTATGTTTTATTTGGCGCGCCGGGTAACTATGGGTCTAGTGCTGGTATTCTGGTGCAAAATTCACCTAATCCTGCTGGTGTTCAAGCAACAGCAACATTAACTGTAGGAACATCAGGATTAACACAAGGAGCAATAACTGGTGTAACAATGACTAATGCTGGTAGTGGTTATACTGGAACTGGTCCAACCTATCAAATACTAACTCCACCGCCATCAGGTTGCACTCTTACATTGGGCACAGGAGTATCTGCTAATGCTGTTACCATTGCGCCAACAGCAGCAACATCAATACTGTTAGGTAACACAACGGGCAGACTTGGTTTCAATGGTGTCCCTGCTATAACAAAACCAACAGTAATTGGTGCTAAGGGTAGCAATGCCGCATTGGCCTCTTTGCTAAATGCTTTGGCAAGTTACGGTCTTGTGTTAGATACTACAACAGCTTGAGGGTCAGATGATAGATAACAATACTATGATTGAAGTGGTAATGACTGCTCAACAATGGAATGCAGTATTAACCTATTTGGCAGAGGGTCCATATAAGTTAGTTGCTCCATTGGTGAATGATATACAGCAACAATGTCAACGTTATGACACTGATAGTATTCGCCATCGAACCAATGGTGAAATTATTCCTCCTGGCCAGGAGTTAGCATGAGCGATCCTATCATCAACAACATCACTATTTCGGTTACTGGAACCATAGATTCATCTATGGTGATTTCGCTAGATACATCAGGATTAGTTGTAGTTGATACTATACCAATACCACCAGAACCCACACCACCGCCAATACCAGCAGCGGAAACTTTGACTGTTGAATTAACTTATCAAGGCAAAGTTTATTTGTTCGATGAAAGTATTGGCATTGATTTAGGTGATTATGTAGAACCTGGTGGTCATTTCGTTCAGATGTGTATGCTAACCATACATCCTGAATTGCCAGGATTTAGAGTGATGTTCCGTCCCGATGCTAATGGTCACCGTGAAGAAGTAGTATTTGAATTAGGCGGAGTATTTGGCAACCCTACGCCATTTAATATGCTAGATTATACAGTCAAGATCAAAAGAGGCGGCCAGGAGGTTGCTAATATTGCTGCGCCCTGTCATTATTGGAATGCAAGATGGCGTTGGCAATCCGCGCCACGTCCCATTATCTATTCAGTGGATGATTTGATGGGTGATATATTGCCTTGCTATAGTGAAGAATTATTTGGTGATAAGATACCTTTGTCGGTGCCACGAACTTATACTAAGCCAATGGACCTAGCTGGCATTACACCATACATACCCAGCACTGGCGAGCGTGATGAAATTGGCTTGTTTACTGAAGCACAAGCCGAATATCTCTGTCAAAGAACTCAAACCGCATGGGCATCAGTTCAGGCACAACTAGAGGCATCCGGCACTATACCTTGGCATTTTCGCGATGAGAAAACTAACGCACCATTAGATGTCAACGAATATCCGCAAGCAACTATGTATGGTTCTACTGGCGATCCGTTGATTAAAAATCCGACCAGTCCAATAACATTAGATGATTCGCATGAAGGATCATTTGCTTTCTTGTCATTTGCATTGACAGGAGATCCATATGCCCTAGAAGAAATGCAATTCTATACGACATATAACACTATTTGTGTGCCGCCTAACGCTAGACAAAACTGGAACCTTGGCCATGCAGTAAGAGCAGTAGCATGGGCATTACGCGCATTAGCACAAAATGCTACGATGACACCAGTAGAAGTGCCGTCCTGGCTTATGCCGAGTGAATACTTCAAAACGTTGTTAGATCAAGAACGTGAATGGTTTATGACGCGATGGGTTGGTAGCACTACTCCACCAGCTAGTAACTTCAACATAGTTAGTGATGGCAATGGTGCACCGGCATCGCCACCTATTCCTGCTAATGGCTACGTATCAATTTGGATGGAAGATTTTCTTTCGGCAGTATTAGGTTGGATTGTTTGTGCTGGCCATGAAGATTGGCGCCCAATCATGAATTGGAAAGCCAAAGATATAATGGCAAGAACAAATGGAATATCAGGATGGGTTCGTGCAGTGCCAACATTGTATACTATGGTGATAAGAGGAACATCATCTGGGCCTTATGCTGATGATTGGTTGGAAGCATGGCAACTCAATGAACAATTTCAATCTACTAAAGTTAAATATACTGATGCCAATGCATTTCCAACTACACTAGATTTGACTTATCCCAGCTATATTATGGGAGCATTAGCATTGTTGAGTGCTGCTGGCGCGCCAGGAGCAGATGACAGTTACGCTTGGATACTTGAGCAAATGCAAAAGAATGTTGTAGCTAATAGCAAATATCCTAGACGTAAATGGGCAATTGCTCCTGGCCCGGTATCTGTGTAAGGAATAGTTGAATGCCAGCTAATTGGTTTAATCGTTTTACGAAATGGTGGGCTTCAAGCGGCACTCTACAAGACCCTAGTGATACTCAAGCTGCCGCTGGTTGGTCTTATATTGGTCAAGCGCCACCTACTATTGAACAATTCAATTCTGTTCAGCAGTGGAATGATCAAAAAGATAACTACCTGTATGGTCAGATCGCCAGCGTATTGGCTTGGGGTGGACAAACCCCAATAGATACTAATCCCAATACGTTGCGCGATGCGATTAGCGGTAAGTTCAAAACTGTGCTTACTGCTAACACTAATTACTATATTGATATTGCTGGTAATGATACTACTGGAACTGGTGCGGTTGGTTTGCCTTGGCGAACATTACAATTCGCAGTCAATTGGATAACATCGCATATTGATCCGGCAGGCTTTACTGTCAATCTTCAATTGAAAACTGCGGGGACTTATGCGCAGGTTATTTTCTCAATTCCCATTAACGGAATGTGGATGATTACTGGTGATAAACTTAACCCCAGAAACTATATCGTAAAGAATACTGATGGCCCTGCAATCCAAGCAACTCAAAGTTTAGTAGTTGTTGCTCAAGGGCTTTCAGTAGAAGGCACAGGCATTAGCACTGGACAAGATTACAAGACTCTTGGTTATGGCTTATATGCCAGTAGAAGTGCTGTAATTTATTACGATGCTGTTGCACTTGGTCCATGTTCACATGGACAAATGGTGGCAGATAATGGTGCCGTAATATATCCGTTCAATACCACACTAACTACATTGAGTGTTTATGGTTCAGCACCAAATATGATTTCTTCAGCATCTGGAGCTAGTATTACATTAGTCAGCGTAACAACTACATTCACTGGTTCTCCAAATTATTCTTCAGCAATAATACAAGCAGGAGCGGTAGGGCAAGTGAATGCAACGACCTGGCCTACATCTGGAACTGTCACTGGAGCAAAATACAATGCATTTCTTAATGGCATTATTACCACAAGCAATGGAGGGGCTACGCTACCAGGCAGCGTAGCAGGAACAGTTGGAACTGGTGGACAAATACTCTAATAGGAGAAGCACTGTGTCTGATGAAATCAATGTCTTACCTGCCGACCCACTCGCTACAGTCCCGCCTGTAGTTAATTTACACGCTATTCCTGAAGAAGTTGTGGCCAATGCTAATGCTCTGATTGAACAGGCCAATATAGAAATGGGCAGAGTGCCTCCGCCAGGAGCAAAAACAGAGGAACAAAAAGAATGAGTATTGTCACGTTACTGCTAATTATACTTGTGATATTTATATTGATGGGTGGATGGGGATGGCATTCAGGTTATTATAACAGCTCGCCATATGGGCCTTATTATGGTGGTGGTATAGGTATTGTTGTATTGATAGTGATATTGTTGCTTATATTTGGCGGACGCATTTGGTAAATGTCCGAAACGAATGGCAATGGTAGACATGGGTTAATTGGCAGGATAAGCGACAAACTTATTTCCGTATTACCACCAGCATTTTTATTACTGGTAATTATCAATATTATATTTCTTGGATTTGTAGTATGGTTCATCAATAATAATGCTGAACAACGCAATGCTTTGCTCACTGAAATCGTGCGCAAGTGTTTATTGCAACAGGAAAGGATAAAGTAATGGCATGTGGTGCCTGCACTAAAATACGTTCAATAGTTATCAATTACATTAGAATGCCGGTAAAAACCAAACCTTTACCGATAAAGAAAATTTAATTGTTTTCTAAAATTGCCGAATGGGGTTCTGCGGCGGCCGGGACTGGCATTGCCTTTTGCATTGCCTTGATACTTATTATTGTATGGATAATATCCGGACCAATATTTAATTGGTCAGATACTTGGCAACTGGTGATCAATACCGCTACAACAATCATCACGTTTCTAATGGTGTTCTTATTACAGCACACGCAAAATCGCGACACCAATGCAATTCAATTAAAACTTGATGAATTAATTCGCGCCAGTGAAAGAGCCGATAATAGAGCAATTGGTATTGAGAAACGCATCTGATGTCAAGTAATACAAATGAAAAGCGCACCAACAACTAAATGTTAGTGCGCTTCCCGCGCGTCCATCGAATATGAGTAGTTTGTTCCTCGCGCGCCAATCATACCCGGCCCGAACTTATGCTCCGCAGCATACATTTAGTTCGTTGATCGCCTCTACGATACCGAGCAGGATCATCTATTTACATAAGTAAATAGCTCTCTGCTGCGGAAGTAGAAGCGATCTAGGCGTCGGACGCGCGAGGAAGCGCAACTATCCTTATAGAGAAATACCTAGGTCGCGTCGAGTAACGATACCGCTATTCCTCTAAAAATCTTACGACGTCAGTCAAATTACGAAACGCTATTGAATCTTTCTGCTTATTCAACAGTGCTCTCAACAATTTATCATCTACAGTATTAGGCACTACCATATCATGATATGTTACTTTATCGTTTTGACCAATACGATGGTTGCGATCTTCTGCCTGAATTCTATCGGTAGCCGACCAACTATTGCTGTAAAAGATAGTTGTTGTTGCTTCATTGAGCGTTAGTCCTATTCCGCCAGTAGCAGTGGTCATTACTAGAGCCTTCAAATGAGGTTCTTTTCTCCAACGATCTATTTCCGCCATACGATTGTTACCATCAACTAATGATGATATACCAATAGAACCAATACCAGCATTGGCTAAAGCTAATACCACCAATTCTACATCTTTAATGAAACGACAAAATACAATCACCTTGCTACTGGCCTCATCGACTATTTCAGCCACGTATGATGCTCTATTGGATGGTATTGTTTCGACGTGTTGTCTAGACAATAAATATTGCGTTTTACCGTCTGATTGAATTCTTTCAGAACTATTCAAGTGACCACAAAGTATTTGTTGTAGTCGTATTATTCTAGTCACAGCCATTGTTGCATCTACGATGGTTCCATTCTTCAACTCAATTATCAATTCTTCTTCTAGTTGCCGATATAATTTAAATTGCTCCATAGTCGGCGATATTTCATGTCTCACATATACTTTATCAGGCAAGTCTAAACAATCCTTCTTGCGCTTAGAATAAATATGAGGTGCAATATTTTTGGCCAATATAGTTTCGTTTCGGTATCCTTTGATCTCTCTATTCTCAAATCCACCCATTACACAAAACATAGCCTTAAATGCGGTATATGATCTAGTGCCGATAATGTTCGGATCAAGAAACTTAAATTGAGAGAACAAATTTTCAATACCTTCTTCTGCCTCTGTTCCGGTAGCGATACGTCTGATCTTGGCAAATTTGCTCAACTCTATGGCTGATTTTGTTCTGATGGCGGTAGGATTTTTGATCTTATGGCTTTCATCTATAGCCAAATAAGCCTTTCTTCTGGCGCTAAGTATTCGTTTGAGATACTCCCGGCCAGTAGTTGTGGATATAGCTTCGATGTTCATCAAGAACACCAGTGTTTTTCCAGAGTTCAAAATGGCTTTGGTTTCCGCTTCACGTTTTTCTTTGTCTTGACCTGATCGCCAAATCTGTATTCCTATCTTCTCAATATTAGGACAATGAATGAAAAACTCTGACTTCCAATTTACGTGAACGTTATTGGGAGCCAATATAATCGCACAATTGATTTCTTCTCGTTCAATCAGATGACTGATTTCATGGATAATGATAGCTGATTTGCCGGTCCCCATCTCCATGAACCAAGCAAATGCAGTTTTATCGTATGCAACATTTAGTGCTTCTTTTTGATGGAAGTATAGTTCAGGTTGCATTTATTGCTTATCCTTTACATGTTGAACAATAGTGGTATTTTTTATCGGATAAATTCGGCACTTTGAATCTTTTGTTACAAATATAGCAGCGCCGATATCGTTTAATTATATCAAAATTTTGTCGTATTTCTTTATTGGCTTTCAAATAACGTTTGCGTTTTAATTTCGGCTTAACACTTGGTGGTTTAATGATTGGAATTTCAAACCAAGTTTTTGTATTGTTATCAATTGGCATTCCAAATTGATTTAATTCATTTTCCACAATATATTTGATCACAGGCTCAATATATGCAGGTTTAATAATTGATTTGCCGTTAAGTATCACATACTTCATTGTTTTCTCGTTTCCGTTATCGTTTTCGATAAAGCGGTTTCTAGGGCGGTTGTAGTGTTCTCATTATTCCATTCATCTCCATATTTCATTCTATGCTGCTTTCATCTTCGATGCCGATAGCCTCATGATCATCATATCCAAATATGCCATTGCCTCTATAATAATTGGTTCTATCATCCATCTTTAGAATATTTTGAGGATGATAAACATGATCGCTCATAGGCTTGCGAATGGCTTGTCCAGCAGTATTTACATAACTAAAATTTTGGATCTGTTTAGTATTTTTGATATTCTTTATTTTGGTAGAATGATGATAGTGGTATAAAACTCTACAGTTTTCAGAGCAAAATTTAGCATTTGTTCTACTGGTAACATGCGATTTATTACATTGAGCGCAAATAATAATCATTCTATTTCTCCCGCTCTACCCGTTAAAGAATAGCCTACGTCCGAGCTATCGTCTAGAGCCTATTTAACGGGTAGTAATACTATGCCAAGTATTGCGCAACCTATGTAAATCTATAGGATCTAGCTAGCCGCCCCGATAAACTTAAACCGCTCTATATATACTCTGCGACCATTGCGCACCATGCCTCCCACAATGAACCAATCACCCAAGTTATGTTTATTGAGCAACGTGACTCCCATAGATGGATACTTGAACCGACTAACGGTAGCATATACCGTTGCCGTATCATCTTCCAATATGACGTTGAGCCATTTGTCGTTGGGCACCTTGATATTATCGCGTTGGACTAAAAACATAGTTTCGTTCAATGATCGTTCGTTTCGATGAACCATCTTCGCAATGAATACTACTGGCCCCTCATAATCATCGCTGATGTCGATTAAGTCTGATCTTTTATGATGAATGATATTGTATTTGCGAGGATTGGCCATTATATCAGCGAACCTAGTTCTGCCTTCAAACAAATTGTCGTATGGAGTAACGATCGGATTAGGCAACATGAATGGTCTATTACCGGGAGGCGCCAGGAGTATTCTTGCGGCTTTCTTGGCCCCTATGCCTTTGATATTAGTCAATCCGCCCAAGAATTGATTATCTTTATAGGACCATCCTATCTCACTAAGCATCGGATCGTGACTTTTAACCGCAAATCCAGCGCGATCTAGTTCTCTGAGATACCGTTTAATAGAGTTAACATCACCGGTATTGCGTATGCATGCCAGAGCAAATTCAATCGGATAATGTCCTTTAAGGATACAACAATAATAGCTAAGCATACCATAAGCGACAGCGTGAGATTTATTAAAGCACCAAGACCCCATAGTATTGATAGCATCCCAAATCTTCTTCGCAGTTTCTTCTTCGAAACCATGTTCTAGAGCACCAGCCCTAAATTTAATCCAATAACGATCAAAGTATTCTACACCGAGTGACTTACTCATAGCCTTACGGATGAGCGACGTATCTTCCCAAGATAGATGACCGACTTCTCTAACTATTTTCATTACTTGTTCTTGGTAGACAATGAGTCCATATGTGCTACCAGTAATGGCTTCCGTTACTGGATGAATATGAGATACCTCCTGGCGGCCCATTCGTCGTTGAACCCAATCGTTACTCGCGCCAGAAGCAAATGTTCCTGGTCTGGCCAATGCTGTTAATACTGATACATCATCGAAACGATCAATATGAACTCTTCTGGCCAATGTCTGTAAAGCCTGTCCCTCATATTGAAATATACCACAGAATTCAAATCGCCGCAATACTTGAAATGCTACATCATCATCCAATGGATGTTTAAGCAGATCATTATATGTCCAACCTATTGCCGCTAGACAATCGGATACAATGGATAACGTTTTGAGGCCGAGAGCATCTATCTTAAGTAGATTGATATGCTCAATATCAAATTTGTCTAGATGAACGGTATTGGTTCTGATATCTTTAGAAACGTAATTGATTAGCGGCTTATCAGTAATGACGACTGCGGCCGCATGTTTACCAGTATAATGAGCGTGTCCCTCTAGATCACCGGCAATCTTCATCGCAGGATATTTCTTGAGGAATGCTTGTCCCACCTCTAGTTCTGAGAACGTATCCATTATACAATAGGTCGCACGAGAATCACCGCCGGATCGTTTTAATATTGAATCTTTAACGGATTTGGTTTCCCAATCTGGTATTTGTAATGCTTTAGCAGCATCCGATATAGCTGACTTGGGCTTATACCTCAATACAGTTCCAAGTCTAGCTACATTCTCCTGCCCGTATTTGTTTTGTATATACTCAAATACCATTTCGCGCTTATTGTCTTGGAAGTCAATATCTATATCAGGCAAATCAGATCTAGTTAGATCAATAAAACGCTCAAATATGAGATCATGAGGTATAGGGTCAATGTCAGTAATACCCAACAAATAACAGACAAGACTACCGCTAGAGCTACCGCGAGCAGGTCCAACGATCATATTCCTTTTCGCATATCTAACCATATCATGTATTACATAGAAGTAGTCCGTGAAATCTTTATGTTCGATCAGCTCTAGTTCATAGTTCATTCGATCAATATATACTTGGTTTAGTTCCAGTCCACGCTCCTGGGCGCCAGCTATACACAACTCCAACAATGACTGATTGGTTCTATATCGGATGTTGTCGGCGATTTGTATTGTAGCATTACATTCTTCAGCGAGTCTATCCGCCAGGAGAAACGATTCATCTTCTAGTTCAATTTCGTTTTTGATTTCCCATTCATCTAAGATATGCATTGGTGATGGGCGATCATTTTTATTCTTACCAGCCAATATTTCATAGGCTGATCTGTCGTTAACAGTAATCATATAGTTGTCAGATACCGGCACTAGATTATTATTTGATAATAAAGAGTAGAGCGTGGACGGACTAGCCGATACGTAGCCGGGTAATTTTCCGCAAAAGCCTTGACCTAGACCTGTGTTCCCCGACAATATTATTACATCTTGAGAAAAATCATTTACTTTGTTAAAAGATAAGCGAGGCACATAATGAAACTGACTAGTGGCTTCTTCCATTGCTGCGTATATTTCTCTCAATCCAGCATTGGTTCTAGCCACTATAGGCAAATAGAACAACTTCTGGCGCTTTTCTTTAACTGTAGCATCCTCAATAAATGCAAATTCGCAACCAAATAACGGCTTGATTCCCACTGTCTTGCAGTGTTTATCCCACGGTATATGTCCAAAGGTAGAGTTACGATCAGTAATGGCCGCAGCTTGACAACCCATTTCTTTAAGTCTGGACGTTACTCTACCAACATGACCATAAGCCCAACGAAATGAATATTCAGTTCTGATCTGTAGTTGGGTTTTCATTCTTATACCTATCCATTATTGCTGCGGTTTCTTTTAGTTGTTTTATATAGACTTCTCTACGTTGTTCTCTAGCCTTATCATGATTGAGCCCATTCTTTTTCCACCATTCTTCTAGCGTTTCATTTCCTTTCAATAAATGATGTGTCATGGCGCTACTTCCCCTCTCCATAATACTTCATATTCTCCTGGCGTCATTGTATGAACTGGTGTTTTTTCTATACTAACATGCCAACTAATTGTAGCTTCATTCCATTCCCACGATACCAATATGCCTTGCGTATCAGATTGAATCCATACTATAGTATGTCGTTCTTGTATATCTGTATTAACCATCATAGCGCTGGTCCTTTCATCCAATCCTTACGTATCATTTCTTTATAGACACGCAATAACGCCTGAGTATCAGCTTCTGCCGAATGAGCAGCATCAAACCGCATACCAAATAATTCTTCGTGTAAATCTCCAAGTGACATGCGATGTCCTTTCAGCTTTTGTATTTCCTCAACTGTACACACGTTGTTTATTGGCCAAGGGAAATGAAACTGTTTATTGATGCGTTGTAGTTCATATATCATTAGTCTTTTGTCGAATTGAAGATTATGTCCGATCATATATACACTGCCGGTGAAGAACCGGGCCAATTGCTTATACTGACCAGCAAATGGTTTCTCAGCCGATACTTTATCATCATTGATACCATGTATTTTAATTACCTCATCGGGTATTTTTATTGGTGGTTTTATCAACGTATGGAATATTGATATTGTCTCCAAATCTTTATTCGTTTTGATACAGTATATTTCTACAATGTATGGCTGATGTTGTAGTTCAGCAGCTTCTGGCGCCAGGAGCGATGTCGTTTCTGTATCGAGAAAAATGATAGTCATCAGTCACCACCTTTTATCATTTGTGTTAATACGATCAAGTTCCGTTCCACCACACCTATGATCAAGTTGATACCAATATTGAGTTTCCATTCAAAACTATCCGCCAACCAATATTGTTTTTCGAACAATTTCTTCCAAGTGGTTTCCGTAAACCATGACTTATGGTATATATCCTCCCAGGCTAGACTAGACTTGTAGAAAGCCACACTTATGTTAAGTGTTCCTCCTGGCGCTAATACGCGCTGACACTCACCAATAAAATTAGGGACGTTGCTAATATGATCAAGCATACCGAAACAATATATCACACCTACACTTTCATCGTCGTAAGGTATATCATCAGTATTAGCATTCCAATCAGGCAAGTCAAGCTCAATAGTATTTTGGATACGCTTAAAGCCTGGTCCTATGTTCAATTTGAGCAACTCCTGGCGGCCAGGAGAATACTCTGGTATGGTTCTAAGCATAGCAGTATAGAACAAACTTGATAGATCATTAGGTTCATTTAACGTCATTGATATACTCCTGGTCCAGTTCCATTAGTATTGCGGAATATACTGCTAGATCATGTAGACTATCACAATGACCAGTTTGCCAATTAAAACTATATCTAATGATTTTGTTAATGATTTGCATAAGAATAGCAAATCTGTTGTAATCCTCAATTGTTTTGATTTCTAATCCATCTTTGAATAGTTGCTTAAATATTACGCCTGCTACCTTATAGTTGTCGCCATATATCGCATTGCGTTCACGATATGTGGACAACATTTGTTCTATATTGTCTATTGCGTTCATTATCTTTGTCCACCAGTAAGATCTATGTTCCCTCCACTCAAGTAATCAGCTTTGCCGCTAACTAGGAAAGCCACTAGTTCGGCAATATCAGTTGATTGTAGCCAGTTAAGTCTAGGTAATCCGTGTCCCCAATATTGTTCTGCTTCATCTCTGGTTAAGTTACGGTATCGTTGTAGATCAACTATAGTTTTTTCCGTCATTGGAGTTCCTTCAGTATTACTTGGATGTATACAGAATACATTATAGTTCTTGGGTGCCAATTCGTAAGCGATACATCTAGCGAAATGAGCCAATCCAGCCTTAGCTGCGCAATATGGCGCCGAACCATTAAGCACTGATCTATACGCCATAGACCCAATAAATACAATATATTTCGGCCACGGATTATTGATCGTATTTTGCACGAAATGTTTAGCGGCCAACATTGATACCGATAAGTTGACAAATACTGACTCTATGATTTCTTTGTCGGGTTGATTTTCAATCCAGTCTAGATGAGTATAACCATTGGCCAATACTATAGTTGATAAATGATTACCATGTTCCGCTAACGCAAATGGACTCCAATTTTGCTTTTCAAATTCAGTTACAGTCCATAGTTTTTTTCTCAATAATTTGGCTATATTGGCACCGATATTATTTTGTTTATCGCTACCAACTACAAATGCTTCATAGGGATATTCATTGTCAGATAGATACTTGGTTTTGGTTTCTTGCAGATAATTAATTGAGATGGCTTCTTTACTCATCATCATTCTCCTCTAACGGCGGCGTTAGTTCGATTATCCAATATTCCGTTAGATTTATTTCACCATATTCTTCTGCCGCCCTTTCATCTGGAAATGTTCCATATACATCGAAACCAACTAGTGGATTGCCGGCTATTATTACATACATGTTCATTACTCCTGGCGAAGTATATCCAGATATTTCATTGCTGCCCAAGCCTCAGTTTCGTTTTGTGATTTACCTGTTTCTTTCACTTCTTTGTTCAGTTGAACAGTGAAATAACGTGACAACGCAATGAACGCATCACTATGTCTAGGCATGATAAACGTTAGTGCCCAAGGCCATATTTTCAATACTTCTTCTACCATCAGCTTCAATACTTGAGCGTATTCATCTTGAACTCGTGGACTAGAGCGTTTCTTGACTAGATCAGAAAACGCCCTGAGATTCATCTTCATGCAGATATTGGTGAGAATATCAGTAGGCAATACACCACGAGCATCTTCTGGTTTCGCCCCAGCTTTTATTAGATCGCCGTAACAATCACTAATCGCTATCATTTCTGCATCGTATAATTCTTTGGCAGCTTCGTTGTTCTCAATAGATGGTCCAACGTGATAATCGAACCCAGTCATATCAACTATACGCATAGCCTGTTGGGCAAATGAAGCTGTTCTTGTCCTCACCAATTGATGAGTAAAGGCACGCGATACGCCTTCAATACAAAAGGTAAGGTCTACAAACTCCCATGAACTGGGAATTGTAGTTGACATATACTTTAATTCTTCCATCTTCTTTTCTCTCGGCCAGGAGCGTATGTCGGCCATTCCTTTCGGACCCATATTGAGTCGAGTATTCTTGGTAAAGATGAGCAACTCTATGGCTTCTGGCGTGCAGGATATTACCGTGACTTTCATTGTGCGGTTTCCTTTCTGCGTTCATAGTTGTTTCGCTGAACAATCCATTTCGTTATCAGTCGTAAATCTTTCACCAAATCATCCAATAGTATTTGTCTCCAAGTAGCATATCTCCCCAATGAATATACATTATGATTATCAGTAGCCCACATCATAAACGATTGCCGTTTATCATCCGATACCGGAATAATCTTGCCATAATTTTGTAGCTTTAATGCTTTTGATTTGATATAAACGTTAGCGTGATACCAGTTGGGCAACAACAAGTCCATATAATATTCCACTAATTCTTGATGATCCTCTAATGGTTCTGTAGCGAACTCTAAAGTCATTTTGTTACCAGTAATACTCACTCGATACGGATGGCTATCAATATAAGGAACATACAACGTTTGGTAGACATCGACATTCGCCAACTCTATATTGATAGTCCAAATAGGTTTATATTGGAAAGGAATAGCATGAGGATACTCTAGCATAATCATTAGTTCAGGCATAGGTATTGTAGAAATAATAGGCCCATCTGCCGTATAGACCAAATCTTTCGCATCCATATTGTAAGTAATGTTTAGGTTATCGCTCAATGTAGAGATTAACCCGCCAGGAGCAATGTATCGTTTCGATGGCGCTAGATTAATAATAGATCGCTCTGATACTTGTCCGGTGACCTTTATAGAATAGGCATTGAAATCTCGTATTGTTGGAGTATTGGTTATGATTCCACTTTCAGTCAACACACCTTTATAGACATTGACTTCTTTGAAAGGAAGCCCAGTAATCTGGGCTATTTCATTGCTACGGAAACGCAATAATGCGCTATGATTATTGGGAAGTGATGATTGTTTCTCCACAATAATGGGTTTGAATTGTTGTAAGCTCCTGGCGGCGAGCAAACCGCTAAGTCCAGCGCCTAATATGATCATTGAATCCATTCCCAATATGGTGCATATGGATCAAGCTTATACATATAACCAGATTTAGTGTGAAATGGCCATTGCTTTCCCATTACTTTGAGGTATATTTTCTTCATCGTAACCAAGTGCCGATTGGACAATCTTACGTCTTCAAAACCTTTATCCGCATAGTCTACCATTTCCAATTCTTTGTCGTATAGTTTCTGGCGATACTTGGTCTTACACTCGTAAAGAAACTGCTGAAACTCAGCCACTTCAACTGGATTATCTAACAAATTGTAGGGTATTTGTTGACCATAGGCTTTGACTTCTTCTTCAGCGGTCATTTCATCTCTAGACTTATTGCTATCAAATGATTTCCTCGGCATTACTGGAGATGCTGATGGAGGTTCTTCATCATTATAGATAGCAGTAATCATCTTCTCAATTTTAGCCAATCGTTCATCAATACTATGAACAATTTCAGTATAATTGACCGGCGTTGCCATGATTTAGTTTCCTTGTGTATGGATTAGTGGGTGCGGTTATCTTTACTCTTTGTTTTTTACCTGAGGAAAGTTTGCCCATACAATTTGGGAGGGAGCCGATAAGAGGACCCATAATTGTTAGGGAAGAATAACCATGTCGCCATGTGCACCCGTCATGTGAGAGTTGCCTCAGAACCTCAATCTGAATTTGTTAGAACGCTACGGCGTCACCATCTAGATCATTATTGGTGTCGATTGGTTGATCAAAGGTATCTTGTTGAATGGTTCCTTCCAAGAATTGAGTTTGGAATAACTTGGCCTTTTCAAATGTCTCCTGGCCGTTAGGCATATCTTGAGTTCTAACGTGTTCACCTTTATCGTTGGTGTATTTGACGAATTTAGGTGACCACCACGTGCCCTTTTCATTGGTCATACGCTCTATCGTGCACTTGTAGAGATAATAATAATATGGTGGAGTAATGATCGTCTTGCCGTCGCCCATCTTCAATCTGACTTGAGTAAGCATTGTGGATAGATGGCTGGCCACTCTATTACTGGTGCCTTTCATATTGAAGAAACTAGGATCATCCGCACCAGTTTTGGGGTCTATATCAAAGATCAAGAATGATCTTTGTTTATCTATAGTGTGACCATCTTTCGTTACTGGATTTAAAGCCTCTCGTTGATCGGGTTCGCACAATGCTTTCCAGCCATCGTCCATACCCCAAATCTTTACTAGACCGCTGCCGGCTGATCTAGGTATCCATTCGATCACTTGTTTCTGGTGCCCAATGATGCAACAAATCATCCCCTCCTGGCCAGGAGTAAGTTTACCAGATGATGTATTGTATAACATTCCTGGTTTCGCACCATTAACGTATTGATTGCCTCCATCTTGAACTTCTGGGCTCAATGGCTGCAATATCTTGAGTCTTGGAACAACTAGTTCATTTCGATCAAATTTCGTATTCTTTTGAGCAAGTTTGATAAGTTCTTCTTCTTCCGCTGTAAGTGTGGCGGGAAGTTGTTCAGTTACTGAGTCCATACGACTAACACGTTTGACCATTGTATTATCCAATCACTGTTTTGTTGCTGCGAAAGATTGAAAATAGTTCTTCTGGTATAACTATACCCTCTCTCTCGCACTCGCGGCCCCAAGCACCAAGTGTCTGAGGATGTATTACTCGTTCAGTTTGCACATCGCATCCTACCTTTTCACGCAAGTATTCGGCTATTTGATTGAGGACGTAATTGTCGACACCTGTCGGCAACAATACTCGAGTTTTGACCATACCGTCATGTTGATGTTTAACCAACCATTGGTAAGCGCTCTCCATTTTGTCTTTAGTAACGCTGATCTTAAATACGGGAGCGATATTGATTTTCGTTCCGTCAGACAAAGTAAAACTGCTCAAGTTGATTTCTGCCATCAACTCAGGCAATTCTACCGCTGATATTTGATCGTGCTGATTAGTCAAGGCTTTTAATCGTTTCTGTATAACTGTTATTTCGTTTTCTAAATCCCTCATATTCTCTGCTAAATTGGTGATTTTTTCTAGCCTTACATCTTTCATTGCTTGTTCCTTTTCTTGTAGCGAAGGAAGTCTAGCGGAAAGCGCGGGGCGCGTAAAGCCCCGCTATTCCACTTGTATATTATTTGTTCTTTCTTCTGGCCATCATTTCCGCCAGAGTTTTGGGCATTGAACTGTGTAATGCTCTTATGGCATTTTCACGCTCTTCAGCATCATTGATCATTTTGAATTTATAACGGGTGAATATTCTAAATGCTTCCTCCATTTGTTCTTTGGTTCTAGTGTGTCCAGTATCAGGATGTAATGCTCGTAAAATTATATTGTATTCAGTTTTATACATAACAGCATTACGGGGATTGTTAAACATTTGCAAATCAGAATCAATTCGTTTCATGAAAAATGAAATGCCACTTTCATCTGCCCATTTTTGGCATCTTTTACTGACAGCTTCATCAAATCCACTCCATACAGTTTTATCAAGTTTCAATAAACGTTTCTTTTCCGATTGATTTGAAAGTGCATTAACTTCTTTCAACCATTCCTCTCTATTATATGGTGGATTTTCTGCTTCTTGTCTAATTTCTTCTTTGGCTTCTAATCTGGCCTTTTCAGCAACAATTGCGTTAGCAACAGTCCAATTTGGAATGTTGTGTTCATTAGATATTTTGTCTCTAATAATAGGCTCGTTAGATTCCAATTTTTCTCTGACAATTTTTCTGGCCGCATCTAATTTTGGGGTTACACGTTGATGTTTCTTTTCAGAAATTATTACGTTATCACGCGTTCCGCTTACGTAAGCGGAACGCGGCTTTATTTCTTCTCGCCAAATATATTGATATGATTTACGTTTAGTTTCTTGTAAAACTATTTTAGTCAGAGTCAATTCATGCGCCATATGAAGTAATGCTTCTCTATCATGTTCGTTGATAGCAAGCTTATTGCTTTTCAACCAATCTCCAAATTTATTGTTATTTGGATGTTTATTCCTTGCTTCTAACAAATGTTGGCATAGAGACAATGTGCCTTCCACCCATTCATTATCAGCTTTTTCTATTCTTACTAGATCATTACGAATTTGCTCTGCTAGTTTGTCCATGTGTTCCTCCAAAAATGGGCCAGAAGTATGCTCCTGGCCCAATTGTTGTTACTCGCCGTTAACCACTCTACCATCAATGGTAGAAGCACGTTCTTTGCGAGTCATTTTGTAGCGTTTCAGAACAACATTAAGTGCTTTAACAATTGTTGCTAGTTTCTTGGTTGCAACATAAGGCATTCTATCATCTTGCAATGCCCAATTACGAATGATCTCTGCAGCTTTGGCATTATCAATTGCTAGAGAACCTTCAACTGCATCCTCATCGTAAACTGCATCTAGCAATTTTTGGTATTCTTCATTTGACTCTGCCCATAATGCTTTATGTATATCATCTACATAGTCATTAAGGGTGCGTTTGTCAGGCATTGTGCGCTTAGCAATCATTTCTTCTACAGTGATCGGTAGAGGAATGATTTGCTTTACAACAGCATTTGAAGTATTATCAGACATAGACTTGCTCCAATAATGATTTGCGCCATTACAAATCATTTGCCCATCCAAGGGCGGAGTAAGTCTAGCGCGAACGAAAGGGGAAGTAAATCCCTCTATTTTTTCTCCAATTTCCCTTCAATCAAAAAGGCAACAGTTGCTATTCTATAACAGTAATGATTACCAGACGTCAAATATCTACCAGTTTTGATAAGCATAGTGCCACCAGGCAATACAACTATATCTGGAGGAACATCTTCATTCCAAACAAGATTGTTCAATTCAAGAGCAAGTGGCGCAACCTTATATGGATCATCTGACGTGCCTTCTACCATCAAGTCAAACGTTTTGTCCATTGTTCCAGTTCCTTTCATGCTCAATCGAGCAAAGCGACGCCAGAAGTATTCTCCTGGCGCCAAATATAGTTACGGCTGAACAGCAGGCTTATTCAATACATCTTGATCTTTTATTGGTGAGGAATCAATATCATACACGTGATTTATCTTACGCTCTAATTCTTTGATCGTTTTGTCCATTTTCTTGATCTTGTTCTCCAGCAACCGAATTTTTCTGTCGGTTTCTGATTCTTTCTTAATTGGTTTCTTGGCCAAATTTATGCCCCCTCAATATAGGTTTCATTGTTGATTATCCAATCACACAATGTTCCTATTTTGAGAAAGCTTGGCGATATACTCAATTTGCGTTTCTTTACCACATATTGAGTAGAGCCACTGGAGAGAAACGAAGTGATTCTGCAATTGTTGCTTCGCAGAATCATTTCCGCTATATCAAGTTTGATCATATCAGTATTTTCCATCGTTCCATTCCTTTCTAGATCCAGCACTATCGCTGGCGTAATGAGCCACCAGAATTACTTCTGGCGCTCACTACGTCAACCTGTGCTATTCGTTCATCAATCTCCATATAGCAGAATAGGATAGATAGACGAACGTCATTTGTCGCGTTTCGTTACTGCCGATACGTTTCAATACAACTTGATCATTCAATTTATCAATATTGTCCAAATACTTTCTGCGTCCTGAATTCTCAAACACAGAGAATATCGTTTGGACTTCCCAAATACTGTCGTGGTCTAGTCTACCAAAATTAAGCAGTTTCGTTCCCAATTCTATTTGAGACCGATGGATGAAAATGTTGTCCAATCCCTGCCATTTGGTTCCGGCGCGAGGCTGTGAGTTCTCGACAACCAATTTTAGTTTCCGATTGGTAACCATTAGTGGCACTCCTGCCGAGTATAGCCAAGTGAGTTAGTCCGCCCAATACATTCTATTGTCCTGTTGTCAGAACGGACAGAAGTATGAGTTTGACCAAGACTATCTCTGCGAGAAATACCAGAGAAATGGTTACCATTCCGATCAGTGCCGTCGATGTGCGTTTGGCCAATACTGTCTTTCCTAGTATTGAGAGTTTGTGCATTGGCCCCAACAGCAAGCATACTGATGGCGATAACAAGTCGTAACTTTTCCATATCATTTATTTTCCTTTCTAGGTTCCACCATGAGGTGGTCGCTCCTGGCCCGTATTCCGGCCAGGAGGAATCACGTCATAGTTTACTGAGTAACCACCCCAGAAATACTATAGCTAGACTAGCAAAGATAAATCCAGCCATGTATATGCTGATCGTTACTGTCATAATATCAGCGGGAGGCATTTTTGATTTGTCCTGGCAGAAGATCAATTTGAACTGATATTGTTTTTTCATCTTTCGTTGGAATAACTATTATCCAACGTTCCAAATGACCGGCATATCCAGTATTGTGTTCTTCGATGAACACCAATGTCCCTTTGATAATTGCATCATCTTTCGCAATTTTGCGAAGATAATCAAAGTTTAGTTCTCGATGTGGAGTTGCAATTTTACTACATTGTTTATATGCTGTTTCCAACTCATTAAGAGTCATTGTATTCTCCATTGTTCCTCATCCAGAACACTTTGTCCTGGTCGCTCCTGGCCCGCGTTCTCGGCCAGGAGGAATCAAGACAAAGACTAATTACGCACAATGGGTCCGGCAAGCCTAGCAATATCATTCATGAATCTAACGGCATCAATCTTATCCAAGTTGGTCATTACTTGGGTATTATTGTCGCCATCAGCATCCATATCGCTGAGGATGAACATGACTATATCAGGACGTTTCACTGTCTTGAGAATTTGTTCCCAAAGCAGTTTGACTTTGTTTCGGTCCTCAGAGGTCATTGTCATTCCTCAAATAATTGTGATATAGATCTCTCATATCGGCGGCAAAATGTTCGATGAATTGTTCCATATTTTCTTCAGACAAATCCATCATAGACATAGTAAAAGCTAAAATAGAACATGATAATGCCATAATGATGTCCGCAACTACATCGCCCATGATACGTTTGGCGCGATTAGGACTAGCAATTGTTTTGGCAAGCGCAGCATCCCAATGTGTCTTCATCACCTCAGTTAATTCAAGCATTATGAGGCTTTGCCGATTCCGCCTTTCATCTTCCATTGTTCCTGTCCCTTTCTAGATTGCCTTGGCTCTGTATTACTTGCGGGCTGGCCACCGCCATTGGCTACATTACTAAGCGATAGTCTAGCGCGCCTAGGCCCTAGCGTATAGGGCCTAGGTTCACCAGTTTAGTCACCAGCTACTTTATGCACATATAGTGCATGCACAGTTTTCAATACATCCATAGCTTCATCAAGCTCATTGTTATCAAGGCGCTCGATGATACTTGAAAGTATCGTCATCATTTGGACATTGATATGTCGTTGCAGTTTGCGATTTTCAGATATTATATCCAATAATCGCTCATTCAGTTCTTCTGGCGTCATTTAGTCAATCCTCGCAACTTCAAAAGAACCATCACGCTGCATTATTGCCAACCAATCATGTTCATAGAACAAGATGGTTTCGTTTCGCAAGTGTGTCATCGCGAGCAGTCTTGTTGGCGGATCACCAGGATACAGAAGATTGCCATTGTCGGCCATCTTGAATCCCTGGAAAGTATGCCAACCAGAGATGTAGTTGGCATGTATTTGTTCCTTAGCAGAACGCGGATCATTTTCATCCAGAAAGCCAGGAATGAATCCCAGCATATCATGGGTAGCACGCGGATGCATCATTATCCAAATCATTGCCATTGTTCCGTTCCTTTCTAGATCATTCTCCCCTCACCTTTCGCACTCTGGACTTGGGACCAGACGATGGCGGTTTAGAGAAGCCTCTAGGATCGCGCTAGAGGCGTAGGCTAGAGGATCCGCGCCTAGGGTAGCGGCCCCCTCCGTTCTACGGCCCTAGGATCGTCCCTAGGGCGTCTAGCGGGAGGCTCCCGCGCCTAGTCCTAGGCTACGCTCGCCTAGGCGCGGGAGGATAGGCTAGAGCGGAGCGGAATCGTTATCCACATCCTCCCATTCGTTGACATGAGTATATCCGTCAACGATATTCGTGATCTTGGACATTACGAGTTCGGCTTGATGTGCCGCTCTAGCGACAGACACTAGATTATCGCCAGTTTCGCAAGTATTCAACGCATCTTGGATAGCGCGAATGAGCGCCTCCAACTTTGCGATATGAACGTCGCGTTGTTGTATCGGGGATTTAGCCATTGACTTTCACCCATGCGCTACCCAGCTTTTCGTAATGCTGGCCTTTGCCTTGCCCAAGACCCACACCGTGAGACTTGAAACAATTGTGGCAAAGACAACCCCACTGGCCCGTTCTTGTTCGGGCATCATAGAATTCAGCTGTGATCTTGTGGGAGCAAACATCACACTCTGATGGAGGAGCACCAGTCCATGTTACTTGCATTACAACACTCCCGCATTTCTGAGCAGAAATATGGTTCCCATGATGACGACTGACCAAAAGAGAATGGCCACAGCCACATCGAACATGAGCGATACCATTGCCAGCATTCCGCCAGCAATCAATATTAGCAAATACATTGTTCCTTGTCCTTTCTAGTTGCCCACTCTGTATTTCGCATCCCGGCTTGTGACGGGCAAAGGCTACATTAGGCTCCTGGCGCGCGGCCAGGAGTAGACATCAATCATTGTCAGTCATCACTCGTTCCTCCCGTGCCACGTGCCGAGAGGATCATCATCCTCGCGGCTGGACAAGTAATTGGCGAATGCTTCTGCATCTTCACCAATCCTGATCTTGTCTTGGTGAATAAGCCACAGAACATCGTCACCACCAGCCTCAATTTGTTCATAATCAAGCACCATTGTATAGACATCGGCATGCTTAACCGACATCTTATTATGCTGCTCACGAGCAGCATCGATGGCCTCTTGTAGATCAGTAAAACCTTCGGCCCACCAATCTTGATTCTCAAGAGGATAGTCACCCACATAACTGGCGACTGTATAAAGTTTTTCCATTTGTTCCTATCCTTTCTAGATTTAACGCACAATATCTGGACTTGTGACCAGCAGTCTTTCGACCGGTGCATTAAGCCGCTATTACTAGCGGCCCACTCTGCTAATCGCCATACTTAATAGCACCATTCAATTTAGAATATAGCGACTGATATTCACGCAATTCTTTGATCAATTCTCTCGCGCGACCAATATCATCGTTTTCAACTGCAGTCGCGATCCAATTCTTTAGCGCGCTGCAATGGCTTTTGACTTGCCCAAACAACATAGCTGCTTCGCTATTATTTAGATTTACCATTATTCCGTTCCCTTTCTAGATATCTGTTTCGCTCTTTAGAGCTCATCAGGCAGGATACACATCCCACTACAGTAGGGCGCCAGAAGTATTCTCCTGGCGCCCTTAGTATTACGCACTCGCCTCAAGAACAGGCGCGGATTTGGACGGCTTATTCTTGGACTTTGCTGTCCTAGTAGCAATCAACTTCTTGGCCTCATTTTCCGAATACCAATTCCAATTATCGGAAGCGCCAACGCGAGCACGACCACCGTTAAGCGACAAACCCTTAGACGCGATATTTTCGATCAACTTGGCGGCAACAATCCTCGCCTCAGTCCGGTCAGTATAGGTAGCAATCCGCCGGATCTCATGGGAGTTAAAGCCATACCGGCGAACACTCCAAGCTAGAGGCGAACGATCCGCATCGTTATTGACGGTCATCGCCACGATACGCATAAACGCCTCGCCGGACATATTCTGGCGAACGGTATAGTATTTGCCGCCCGTTTTGGCGCACTCGATCACATACAAGTGAAACACCGGCTTAACAAAGTCACCCTTGTTAAGATAAGCGGTCAGCTGAGCAGAAGTGAGCTTTGACATTTTACATACATTCCTTACTAGGGGCTCTGTGTTTTAGGGCTTGCCAACCTTTATTGTTAGAACATTCTAACAATAGCCACATTACCTAGAAAGGAACAATGGATATCGCAACGGTAATAAACCCCTCCGCAAACAATAGTCGCAGGTAAAGAGGCTATTTCGTTACGATTAGACCAGATTTACTATATACCGGAAACACGCAAAGTTTCCCGTTCTAGGGGCGCATATTCAGCCCGCTCTAGAGGTTCCTTTACGCTACCGTATACACCGTTTCAAAGAATTTCGGAAAGTCAACGATACCCCATCGAAATGGCCACCCAACGAGAACCGCCCGCTACAATCTTCCAAAATCCCGCTTTCGCTACAAGGAAGTTTACGGTCCAGTCCTAGGCTACCGCAGGAACAAACATCCGCAGTATATAAGCCTATTCCGACTAGGGACGTTCTAGAGCCTAAGCCCAAACGTTCCTAGGAACCCGCCAGGACTATACCGCCCTAGGGGTTCCCGAGATATCCTGATTCCCTTTTCAAAGAGCCGGCCCCCGCCGGGGACCGTTTAGGCTATTTCTTTTATCTATGTATATCCTGCCCGAATACAAACTGGACGTCTAGAGCCAGTTTCGAGACTAATCTTTGTTTTTAGACGGGCATCTGATGCTTCAAACACATGGTCCATGCTACAGGCCTGTTTGCAGGGCCTATGCAAGCTGTCTGCAGGCTCCTGGCCGATTAGTCCAGGCCTACCCTCCTGGGCGATAGATTGCCTCGGTTTGTTCTGTTTGTGTTCGCGATACGTTCTTAGCCATGATTTAGATCAGTCTAAATTTGTATCTAGCGTCGCCCACGACGATAGGCTAGGCTCTAGAGCGGAGCGTAAGGGAAATGAGACGATGACTCCCGATATCATATTTGAGATGCCGTCACATCAGCCGAATGAAACCAGATACATTATGTCTATAGCAGAGAGTTGTCGCAGTTCGAGAATTGGATTTGCTATATTGCTCAACGGTAAAAATTGGAGCGAAAATTCAGTTGTTATTCGTAACAATTTCGTGGCGGAATATCGACATTTGAAGATAACTGATCCTTGTATATCCTTAGCAGAGGCAAGATCATTAGCATGTGCTTTGGCTGAGAAACATTTTCAGCCCAAATATCATATATTGTCTGATGATGATTTTGTATTTAATAATGGTTGGGAGGATTTCATTCTTGAGGCCATACAAGATATGGAACATTTCTCCAAAGTATCAAATCGACAATGTTACTTAGGTATGGGTGGAGCATTTGGTAGTTACGGACACGGAAGGGCAACATTTATTGGACCACAACCTTGGTTCCCTACTGGCCGAGGTATTATCTACACTTTGGCAGCTGCTTGGGATGAAATGGAACATCTACCAGGGTCATTAGATGAACAGTATTTATGCTCAGTATTGTTCCATAAAGGACATGTTGCATTACGGAAGATGATGAGCCCAATACAACATCATTCTAAACACAAACTTGGATACGGCATATACAGCAAATCAATTGTAGAGCAATATAACAGCGTAATGGTTCGTAGAATTTGGAATGATCCAAAATGGGTAATGAAGCCAACATTAACCAGTAAAGCTGTATTGACTGATGGTAGATATTATGCTCATTGTCCGCGAAACGCACTCAAAGAACAAACTAAATTGAAAGCAGAATTATCTCAAATTCCAGAAATCAAACAACGTTATCTTACTCCTGGCCCGCAGCGATAATTGTAGCCATCGTTACGCAGACGGATTATTGTCCTATGGGGGTTTACTCAGCCGATGGGATAGGCTAGGCTATTGTCGGAAGCGTAACGATACGCTTTCAGTCCGGCCTATGATCTTTGACATTGTGAGGTATGTAATGAGTCGCAAGAAAGGTAACACTGTGTCTACAACTCAGAGCGTTGAGCATCCTTTGCCTCCTGGGCCAGAAGTAATTGTGGATACCACTGGTGCACAAGTTGCTGTGCCGATGGAGGAAACAGTTACGGCAGAGGAACAAGAAGCAAAGCCAGTAAAGCGGGCTTCTGGCCCGAGAAAGCTGAAGCCCAATGAAGTGAAAGTGGTGAAGCACTTCATGGAAACTTATATTGGTGAGACTGATCCTATCACCAAAACAGTTTCGTTTGAGGAACTGCACAAGGATATGAAGCCTTGGTTCCAGCCCAGCATGAGAGATAATGTTGTTGGGCGAGGTATCTTTAATGCAGTCTACGATGACGAAACGAAAATGTTGACTGGTGTTCAGCTGACGGAACTTGGTGCTGAACTATACCGCAAGTTGAATGGATCAGATGCACCAGCTACTTCTGGCCGGAAGGGCAGACCGAAGGGTGTGGTTACTGAGAAACCCAATGCCAGGACCTTCAAGTATGACGCAGGTTTGCGCTTGCGTATATTGGTTGACGATAATCCTCGTCAAGTCAGTAGCCATGGGTATCATTCCTTCAACTTGTATGAGAACGGAATGACCTATGACCAATACTTGAATACACCATTCGACAGCAGCCTGATGTCGAAGAAAAATACAGAGTTCTCTGGTCCGAAAAGATGGCATTGGGACAACGACCTAATGCATGGCTATATTGGTCTGTATTATGCTGACCAGCCGGAATTTCTGGAGGATGGCTCACCAAATCCGAGGTTCTGGTATGTCAATATGAGAAAGAACCAACCGCCAGAAGAAGTAACTACTCCTGGCGAGACTACAGAAACTGCCGAGTGAATAATAAAATGGCCCTGGTATACAGGGCCATTTTACTTGGAGGTATGCAAATGAGAAATGTTTGAGTGTCCGGCCCAAATCTCTCACGCGAACGGGTATATAGCGGCGAAACGCCGCGAAGTAAAGGGAGTAAATACTGTGAGTAATAAAAGAACAATGACGTTGGATTTGATGAAACAAATTTATATTGAAGTGGATGACGTTATAAACAAATTGGTAAAGATAGCCAATTTGAATAATAAAGGCAACAGCGTAATCATTGGTGATAAAATAGTAGCATTATCAAGAAAATTACACAGTGAATTAATAAGAATTGAGGACAAATTTTATCGAGATAATGAATTTGATACTAGGGTTGAATATGACAGATGGCTACATAAATTTACAGAATCGAAACGATTAGAAGTCAAATAACTTTGCTTGTATATGGCGCCAGTTAGCCACTGCTCTTTGACCTTTATCGGTCAGAGTTTGGCTATCTGGCGCTATATATTTGTTGTCCATAGCTATATCGCGATAGAAACGAAACATCTCGTGAGTTTCTTGACCGAGTTCATTTTCTAAATTGAACCAAGTAATCTTCTGGCCGCGTTCCTTCATGTCAGCAAGAACACACAATACCCAAAGAAATCTCAACTTGTCAACTATTAATATTCGTCGATCATTAGATCTAATCATTGGGATGCAAAAGATTGGGATACCCTCTGGCGCCGCAGCAACGGCGAAGCATCCTCCGGCGAAGCCCAGGGGTTCACTTTCGTTCGGTGCTGCGGTGCGCCTCGGGCTTCTTCTCCACACGGCCTCGCGGCGCCAGGGCCGGCGTCTCTCGACGGCGTTTGCCGACCGCCTCTTGCGCCAGCCGGAATCCGGCGGCGGCGACAATCCCGCGCACCATGTCGAGGCATCCGGACCGGACATCAGGGCGCGTCCTGCGCCAGTTGGCGTCGTCTGCCTCATCATCCCACTCGGGAATGACACCACTCACTGCTCGCGTCGCGACGGCTCGCGCGTAAAACTTGGCGCCGGCCAAAATATAACTATCGTCCATTGTCTGATCCTGCGTTCGTTGGGGCGATCTCTTGCAACGCGGACACCGGCCGCATGCCGTGCCGAGAGCCCATGATCCTTTGCACAACAGCGTCTCAGCCATCGGCCACTCCTAAGTATATTCGACGCTTTACCTCGCGAACGCGGGAGCGTAGTCTTACCGTTCGGTTACGTTAGGTTGCTGAAGAAAAGAGGCCAGGATTTGCTTGCGACGCTCCTGGCCTCTTAGTTAGTATGTAGTAGGCATAGAAACCATATAGTCTTTGGGGGGAACAATATGGATAACCAACCACTCGAAAGGATCAAGTAATTGGCCAACGAGTATATAGTCGATCGCGATACGGAAGTAAAGCCCCAAACGTTTGCCAATCGTAATATAGTTACGGTTGCACTTGCTCTTGGTGGCAAGCAATTAAACAAAACTATATTTGCTGATGGCAGAATTATTGATTTCAAAAACGCATATCATTACAAATTCTTCAGTAAAGAAATCGAGTGTTTAGATGATCTATGTCAGCTTGTGCGATACTTGTTGCACAGGCCTAAGTGTTGTTTATTGCGCGGAGTGGCTAAAGATGATACTTTGCCGAAACAACGACGATTGTTGTATGATGATAAAGTTAAAGGTGATCCGGCAACTATTATTGAGCAAGAACAGAATTGGTATGCATTGGATGTAGACAATTACGATAAATGTAGTGGTGATCTAAAGCAAGATGCTCAAAAGATGCTCCTGGCGCTAGGTCTCAGTGGTGTTCAAGCATTCGCGATACCAAGTGCTAGTTACTTGAGCGAAAGAAAACCTGGTATAAATATCAGATTGTTCTTGTGGAATAGCGCAAGAATATCTTGTTTGTCGTTGAAAAAGCACTTCACATCAGTGGTGGACAGTGCTTTATTTAGCCCAATACAGGCTATTTATGTTGCGAGACCAACGTTTATTGGTATGGCAGATCCATGTTCGGATTTGGTGGCATGGATACCAGGAGATCAGATCTATACAGAAATTAGTGATACAGAAAGAGTTGTTGGAGAGCGATCATATCGTTTGAATAAGCGAACTAAGAAACAAGCTGAAGCATTTCTCAAAGCTGGCAATATTAAAGATGATGATGATAAAGTAGTGCATTTGTGGGATCTTACAGAAGGCAATAGACATAGACCATTATACAAATTTAGCAGTTGGATGGGAGAATTGATTTGGCAAGAATTACTTGATGAAGATGAGGTTATAGATGAGTTATTAGACAAATGCATGTATTATTGGCGAGGCAATACTAAGAATGATGACAGAACGATAAGGGACGGCATTCGCAACGGCAAAGAAAAGGCGGAGAGAGACAATGAGTTCTAATACAAATGATATATTTGATATCATAGATGCATTGGAGATGTTCATTAATAAATTACAAAGAATTGAGGCGTTGGAACGCAAATCAATATTATATGGTAGAGATGGAGATGTATTCATTGAGGGGTTGTGGCAACTAAAGCAATTGGACGGTCTTCATTACGATAGAATATTGGAAGAAATATCACAGACAGTTCGTGGATCCAAAGGCAGAATCAAAGATATATTTGATGATAGAGAAAAGGCCAAAGTCAAAAGCACTATAAACGCATTCACTACGGCAGAGAACTTATTAACTAACAAGAATGGTATGCCGGTGGCCAATCCATTCAACTATAAGCAAATACTCCTGGCGTCTACCAAAGTCCAATTTGTATTTGATACTATGTCAGATGATATATATTTCAGTAAAATGTGTTGGGAATCAAAAACTAAAGAATTTGTATTAAATGTTAATGAATCGGAAAGAACGTATTATAGATATGATTTGACCAATAAAACAGGATTGAAACAAACATTGAATGAATTTATATTCCCAACTGAGATTACGTTTAGTGCATTAGATGATGCTGTATTATTTGTTTCTCAAACGAATAAAGTTGACTTTTATAAGCAATGGATGGATGGGTATAGAGGATTGTGGGATGGTATTGACAGATATACGCAAGAGAATTGTATAGCAGTCAAATATCTTAAAGCGGATGTTTGCCAGTGGAGTGCTACTTGGTCAAGATTGTTAATGTTATCGTTGGTGCGCAGATGTTATGAGCCAGGATGTCCATTGCGTTATTATTTCGCTATAGAAAGTGCTCAAAATATTGGTAAGTCAGAGCTGTGTAAGAGATTTGTTCCATCGTTTTGGTTTACTAAAGGTCATATTAAAGAGGACCCAACTAATTTTGATAAATCTACAGTAGGCATGGCTATAGTAGAAATGGATGAAGAAGGTGGATTAGACAAAACAAGTATTAATGTTTGGAAGAGTTGGGTAACAGATCCAATTAGCAAATACAAAGTGTTCTATCAGACAAAGGAATTTGCTTCGTATTTGAAAAGATGTATTGCTATAGTAACAACCAATAATTGGCATCATCTTAATGATCCTACTGGCAATACACGTTGTATTCCTATTAGATCAAATCTGCCTATGAATGTATTTGTGGATTTAGAAGAATTTGAAAGAGAGTATCCACAAATATTATCTCAAGCAATACACATGTATGATAGTGGAAAGCTGCCGTTTTTGAATAATGGCGAAATGGAGATACAAACTAGTCAAACTACAGATAGAGAATTGGTTACGACAGAGTATGAATGGATTGAGGCATATTTTGATGGTGTAAGTGGAAATGTCAATAATATGGAGCTAGCTAAGAAAGATGGAGTTAGACACGAATTTATTACGTCGTGGTTACGATCTGAAACAGCATTCAATACAGATTTACCAAATGATTTTACTAGACACAAAAGCAAAATGGATACCGCTTTACGTCGTTTCGGTTTTAGATCGGAAGTTCGCAATATTGAAGGAACAAATCAAAGAAGATGGTGGTATTTCAAGTAAAGAACATACTCCTGGCGGGGGGGGATAACGCATAATAACGCATATGAAAATTTAGCGCGTTATCGAAATGATGTGGTGTAAGTTATTGTATTCTTTATTATTTTTTATTACTATAACGCTATAACGCTATAACGCTATAATAT
>Ga0207677_10000152_pt1 | contig 55261 bp, 50 predicted proteins | sample KBSMisM42_FD_184311 | JGI IMG/M metagenome (GOLD analysis project Ga0207677, IMG submission 184311) | Miscanthus rhizosphere microbial communities from Kellogg Biological Station, Michigan, USA - KBS Miscanthus M4-2 (SPAdes) (version 2) | ecosystem: Host-associated > Plants > Roots >...
GGAAGAGCGCGGTCTCCGCACCGGCCAGTGGCACGATGAAGCGGCATGACGCGCGGCGCAACGCAATTTAAAACGCGACGAATTCTGTACCTGGCTGTACGCCTCCGGTGTAATCCGCCGCAAAGGCGATTCAGCCACCAGACCGTTTGAGCGATAACGCGAAGAACACCATCCACGCTCCCGAGACAGGCGATCCTCCAGTGCCCACCCAAATCAGCAGTGCCGGAGCCGCCCCGATGATGCCCGATTTCCGCATCCGACCCCTCGTAGCAAGGCAGCCGATGCTGCCTGCGTGGCCCATCTCGCCCTCGCCCGCCGCCCGCTAGCCTCAAAGCGCCCGCAAGGGCGCCGCTTCGTCCTGCGCTAGGCCCCTGCCCGAGATTGGCGCCGGGGAAGAATATGAAACGCATGCTGTTCAACGCCACCCAGGCCGAAGAGCTTCGGGTGGCCATCGTCGACGGTCAGAAACTGGTCGACCTCGACATCGAGTCCGCGAGCAAGGAACAACGCAAGAGCAACATCTACAAATCCGTCATCACGCGGGTCGAGCCGAGTCTCGAGGCCTGTTTCGTCGATTACGGTGCCGATCGCCACGGCTTCCTGCCGTTCAAGGAAATTTCCCGCGATTACTTGCGCGAAAGCGACGGCAAGACCCGCATCCAGGATCAGCTCAAGGAAGGCCAGGAGCTGATCGTCCAAGTCGACAAGGACGAGCGCGGCAACAAGGGCGCGGCGTTGACGACCTACATTTCGCTCGCCGGACGCTATCTGGTGCTGATGCCGAACAATCCGCGCGGCGGCGGCGTCTCGCGCCGCATCGAGGGCGAGGATCGCAACGAATTGCGCGACACCATCAATCAGCTCGACGTTCCGAACGGCATGAGCGTGATCGCCCGCACCGCAGGCATCGGACGTTCGCTCGAAGAGCTGCAATGGGACCTGAACTACCTGATGCAGCTTTGGCAGGCGATCGATGGCGCCGCCAAGACGCAATCCGGCGCGTTCCTGATCTACCAGGAATCGAGCCTGGTGATCCGGGCGATTCGCGACTACTTTCAGCCCGACATCGGCGAGCTCCTGATCGACACCGAGGCAATATTCGACCAGGCGCAGCAATTCATGAGCCACGTGATGCCGGCCAACGTCGGCCGAGTCAAGCTCTACAAGGACGATGTCCCGCTGTTCTCGCGGTTTCAGATCGAGCATCAGATCGAGACCGCCTACGCGCGGCAGGTCCCTCTGCCGGCGGGCGGCGCGATCGTCATCGATCACACCGAGGCGCTTGTGTCGGTCGACGTCAATTCGGCCCGAGCCACCAAGGCGGGCGACATCGAGACGACGGCATTCAACACCAACCTGGAAGCCGCCGACGAAATCGCGCGTCAGCTGCGCCTGCGCGACCTCGGCGGCCTGATCGTCATCGACTTCATCGACATGGAGAGCACCAAGAACCAGCGCGAAGTCGAGAATCGCCTGAAGGACGCGCTCAAGTACGATCGCGCCCGCGTGCAACTCGGCAAGATTTCGCGCTTCGGCTTGATGGAGCTTTCGCGTCAGCGGCTTCGCCCGGCGCTGGCCGAATCGGCCTACATTCCGTGTCCGCGCTGCCATGGCATCGGGCACATCCGCGGCACCGAATCGACGGCGCTGCACATCCTGCGCATCCTGCAGGAGGAGGCGATGAAGGACAACACCGCGCAGATCATCGCGCAGGTGCCGGTCGATGTCGCCACGTTCCTGCTAAACGAAAAGCGCGCGGAGATCCATACGATCGAAGCACGGTTCAAGGTTAATGTCCTGCTGGTGCCGAATACCTACCTGGAGACGCCCAACTACAAGGTAACGCGCTTGCGCCACGACGATCTGAATCAGGGCGAGCCGATGCCGGCCTCGTTCAACATGGTGGAAAAGCCCGAGGAAGAGGATCCCGTCAAGCAGAAGAAGGAAGAGGCGAAGGAGCCGCGGCAGGAAGCGATGGTCAAGGGCATCACCACCGGCGCACCGGCACCGATGCCGGTCGAGCCCCGTGTCGAGCCGACCATGGAGGTCAACTGGCTGAACAAAGTGCTCGGCTGGTTCCGCTACAAGCCTGCCGAGCCGGCGCCTGCGCCGGTCCGCAGCGAGCCGGTTCGCGAACCTCGCGGCCGAGGTCGACACGACCGCGATCGCCACGGCCACCGTGACGAGCGGCGTGGCGGTTCGGGGCATCGCGACGGCCAGCGCGAAACACCACGGGCGGGCCAGCGCGACGAGCGCCGGGAACCGGTGCGCGACGATCAGGCGAAGGACAGGCAGCGCGAGCCGCAGCGCCAGCGCCAGCCGCAGGGCGCGCAGGGCCAGCAGCCACGGCGCGAACCCGGGCGAGGCCAGCCGCGCCAGGACGGCCGCGACGGCCAGCGCGACCCGAATCGGCAGCGCACACCTCGGGAGCCGCGCCCAGCGCAGGAAGCGAGACCCGACGGCGAACCCACAGCTGCCGTGATTCAGGGAGCGCCCAACGTACCGTCCGGCGCCGAGGCAGGCGAAGGAACACGTCGGCGGCGCGACCGCCGTGGGCGCGGTGGACGCGATCGGGGCGAACGCGGCGAGAGCGGCGAGCGGGCCGAGCCGCGCGCACCGGCACATGCCAACGAAGCGGGGTCAGGGCCGGCGCCCGCCAAGCCGGTGCCGCCCGCCGCTGCCGAGCCGTTGCTTACCGCGGCCGAGCCGATGCTTACCGCGCATGAGATCGATGGGCACGTCGCGCCAGTTGAAGACGACACGCCGCCGTCGGTCTGGACACCGGTGGTGCCGGACGAACCGGTGACGAGCAGAGCCCCCGAGCCGGCCTCGGCGCTGGTAAGCGCGGAACCGCCGCCATTATCGCCGCAGCCTCACAGGCAAGATCGCTCCGATATGCCGGCGTCCGCAGAGCCCGCAGCAGCCAATGGCGGTGACGCGGTCAAGCCGCACGCCGAGCCGGTTCGACCTCGCGCGATGCCCGAATTGCCGAAGGTCTCGCTGGAGCTGCCGCCGGATTCAGGTTTGGTGCTGATCGAGACCGCGCGCGAGCGCGTGGTCATTGCGGAATCGAGCGAACCTGCCGAGCCGTCGCGGCCGCGACGCGTGCGGCCGACGAGGGTGCAAGCACGCGAAGAGCCGTTGCAGCTGGTCGAGACCGTGCACAAGGATTCGACGCCGCCGGCCGCCTAGGCGCGCGATGATGCGCGGCGGCCTGTCGGCCGTCGCGCAACTTCCTATCGGATTTTGCCGCAGCGCCGAATCGCTAGGCGCTGCTGCGCGCCTTGCCGCGCTCGACAATCGCCTTCAACAGCGCTCTCGCGGCGGGGATCGTCAGGTCGAGCACGCGCTCGAAATCGCCAGGGTCGCCGTAATACGGATCGGGCATATCGCGGTCGCTCCCATTGCCATCTCCGGCCAGGTCGAGGAAGAGCCCGAGATGTCCCCGGTAGTCGGCGGGCCGCATCGACTCCAGGTACTCCAGATGCCTGCGATCCATCGCCAGAATCCAGTCGAAGCGCTTGAAGTCCTCGGGCTCGACCAGGCGGGCGCGAAGTTTGCCGAGCTCGTAACCGCGGCGCCGCGCCGCCGCCAGTGCGCGAGGATCCGGGCGTTGTCCAAGCTGGTGATCGTGTGTACCCGCCGAATCGATCGCAATGCGATCCGCAAGTCCTTCCTGCTTGACCATCGAACGAAACACGCCCTCCGCGGTTGGCGAGCGGCAGATGTTGCCGGTGCAGACAAACAGCACGCTGGCGATAGGCTCGCGAGAGGTGATCAGCGACTTCATCCAGTTCAACATCGGCGAGACGCCGCGCTCGCCGGCAGCACGGTCGTGCAAGCTCATCGCGGCAATCGCGCCTGCAGCGCGCGCAACTGTGCCTCGAGCTCGCGTATGCGGTCAAGATAGGCAAGAAGCACCGCCACGCCGTGGGGCTCGAGCTCGAAATCATCGCGCAGACGGCGCGCGGTGCGTGCAACGGTGATCGAGACCGCGGAGAACACGTGCTGCCCCGAACTCTCGGAGAATGGAGCGAGCGCACCGCAATCGACAAGCTGCCGCAACTCGTCTTCGGACAGGCCCGAGAGCTCGGCCAAGGCCCGCAGTGGCATCGTCTGCCGCTCATCGGGCCAGAGTGCGTCGGAATATTCGCCGGTCACACGGGCCTCCTAGTGAAAGTGCTGCCGCGGACTGAATGTCGACGCCGTGGCCAACTCCTTTAAAAGACCGCGTTCGCGCTCCGATAGTTCAGGCGGCATGACAATTTGCGCGATCGCGTACAGGTCGCCGGCCCCGCCTCCGGGCTTGGGCAGACCGCGCCCCGACAGGCGCAATTGCTGTCCGGTACGCGTACCGGAGGGTACCCGCAAGTTTACCAATCCGGCGAGCGTGGGCACCTCGACGGACGCCCCCAGGGCCGCTTCCCAGGGCGTCAGCGGCAAGTCAAGAAACAGATCATGTCCCGACGCCCGATAAAGCCGGTGCGGCCGCAAGGCAATGTGCAGGTAGATGTCACCGGCGGGCCCGCCATTGATCCCCCTGCCACCCTGTCCCGGCAACCGAAGGGTCTGGCCTTCGGTGGCGCCCTTCGGAATGCGGGCCTTGACGATCCGGGGCACGCGTCTGGGCGTTCCCTGCTCGTCGAATTCGGTCGTCGTGAGGTCGAGATTAAGATGCGTGCCTTGAAACGCTTCTTCCAGCGTGATCGGCGCGGTGATTTCATAGTCCTGCCCGCGCATCGCGGGCGCTGGACCACCCCGACCCGGACGACCGCGACGCCCGGTCAGCCCTGCAAAAAGATCGGCCAGATCCATCTCGTCGAAGGTGCCGGCCCCCTCGCCGAACTGCGTCGACCATTCGGGCGGCGGACGAAACTCTTCACCCGGACGCTGCTGGCCAAGCTGATCGTACGCGGCGCGCTTTTCCGGATCCTTCAAGGTCGCATAGGCTTCACCCATTTCCTTGAACCGCGCTTCGGCCTGCGGTTCCTTCGATACGTCCGGGTGATACTTGCGTGCAAGCCGCCGATACGCCTTCTTGATGTCCTCTTCGGACGCGCCGCGGTCGACGCCGAGAATCGCGTAATAGTCCTTGAATTTCATACGACGTGTCGTCCGCAGCGCCGTCGCGCGTCAACCGAGCGCGACGCCGAACAGCTTCTCCTTGAGTTGAATCAGCCGATCCCGCAGCTCGGCGGCCTTCTCGAATTCCAGATTCTTCGCCGCATCCAGCATGTCCTTCTCGATGCGCTTCAACTCCTTCTCGAGATCTTTTTCCGGCATCGCCTCGTACTTGCTGTGCGCCTGCGCGGCCTTCAGCTGCTTGCGCTCCTCGTCGATGTCGTAAACGCCGTCGATGATGTCCTTGATGCGCTTGGTGACGCCCTTGGGCGTGATGCCCATCTTCTCGTTCCACGCCAGCTGCTTGTCGCGCCGGCGCGTCGTCTCACCGATGGCGCCCCGCATCGAATCGGTCATCTTGTCGGCGTAGAGGATCGCGGTGCCGTTGATATGCCGCGCAGCGCGGCCGATCGTCTGAATCAGCGAGCGCTCCGCGCGCAGGAAGCCTTCCTTGTCGGCGTCCAGAACGGCGACCAGCGACACTTCGGGAATGTCGAGGCCCTCCCGCAGCAGGTTGATGCCCACCAGCACGTCGAACTCCCCCAGGCGCAGATCGCGGATGATCTCGACCCGTTCGACGGTGTCGATGTCCGAGTGCAGATAGCGCACCTTGACCCCGTGCTCATTCAAATAGTCGGTCAGGTCCTCGGCCATGCGCTTGGTCAAGGTCGTGACCAGCACGCGCTCGCCCTTTTCCACCCGCAGATTGATTTCCGACAGCAGATCGTCCACCTGCGTTTGGGCCGGCCGCACTTCGAGCACCGGATCGACCAGGCCGGTGGGACGCACGAGCTGCTCGACCACCTGCCCCGCGTGCGCGCGCTCGTAGTCGGCCGGCGTGGCTGAAACAAAAACCGTCTGCGGCAGCAGCTTTTCGAATTCGTCGAAGCGCAAAGGCCGGTTGTCGAGCGCGCTCGGCAGCCGGAACCCGTAGTTGACCAGATTTTCCTTCCGCGCGCGGTCGCCTTTGTACATGCCACCGACCTGCGGAATCGTGACGTGCGATTCATCGACGAACACCAATGCATTGCGCGGCAGGTAGTCGATCAGGGTCGGCGGCGGCTCGCCGGGTGCGCGCCCCGACAGATGGCGCGAATAGTTCTCGATGCCCTTGCAGAAGCCGATCTCCAGCATCATCTCGACGTCGAAGCGCGTGCGCTGTTCGATGCGTTGCGCCTCGATCAGCTTCGTCTCTCGCACGAACGCCTCCTTCTGCTGCGCCAGCTCGATCTTGATCTTCTCGACTGCCTCGAGCACCTTGTGCCGCCCGGTAACGTAGTGACTCGACGGAAACACGGTGAAGCGTCCGAGCTTCTGGCGGATGTGACCGGTGAGCGGATCGAACAGCTGCAGCGACTCGACCTCGTCGTCGAAAACGGACAGGCGAATCGCATTGTCAGCGCTTTCCGCGGGGAAGATGTCGAGCACATCGCCGTGGACGCGGAAGGTGCCCCGCCGGAATTCGGTGTCGTTGCGCTGGTATTGCATTTCGGTGAGGCGCTTGATCGCGTCACGCTGCGTCAGCTGATCGCCCTGTCGCAGGTGCAGGATCATGCTGTGGTATTCGGACGGATCGCCGATGCCGTAGATCGCCGAGACGGTAGCGACGACGATGCAATCCGGCCGCTGCAGGATCGATTTGGTCGCCGACAGTCGCATCTGCTCGATGTGCTCGTTGATCGACGAGTCCTTCTCGATGTACAGGTCCCGCGAAGGTACGTAGGCCTCCGGCTGGTAGTAGTCGTAATACGACACGAAGTACTCGATCGCGTTATTCGGCAGGAATTCGCGGAATTCGGAATACAGCTGCGCCGCGAGCGTCTTGTTCGGCGCCAGCACCAGCGCCGGGCGGCCGGTGCGGGCGATGACGTTGGCCATCGTGAAGGTCTTGCCTGATCCGGTCACGCCAAGCAGCGTCTGGAACGCAAGACCGTCGGTCAAGCCTTCGACCAGCTTGTCGATCGCCTCGGGCTGGTCGCCTGCGGGTGCAAACGGCTGGTGCAGCTCGTACGGGCTGTCGGGAAATTTGAGGATCATGGACTGTCGACTGTGGAGAGTTGCGTGCCGCCGGACAATCGAACATTCTAGCCGATCGGTGCCGGCAGCCGCACCTTCGTCGCGCTTCGGGGACGAACCCGGCGAGCCGCCCCGCCCCGCGGGCATTTGCGCGCATTTGCGGCCGCAGCTGAACCGCTTATATGGCGTCTACGCCGCCAATTTCAACGTACCGCCCGATCCGGCCGAGGCGATCCCGCATGGTAAAATGACGTCTTTCGGCGACCCGCTTCCACGATGAACGCTCCGCACGCCCCCCCGCTTCTCGCCGCGATAGAAATGGCGCCGCGCGACCCGATCCTGGGTGTCACGGAAGCGTTCAATGCCGATCCGAATCCAGACAAGGTCAATCTCGGCGTCGGTGTCTATTGCGACGACAACGGCAAGGTACCGCTGCTCGAGTGCGTGCACCGTGCCGAACGCGCGCTGGCCGACAAGGGCGGCCCGCACGTCTATCTGCCGATCGATGGCATTGCAGCCTATGACCGTGCGGTGCGCAGCCTTGTCTTCGGAGCGGAGTCCGACGTCGTTCAAGCCGGCCGCGTCGTCACCGTTCAAGCGCTCGGCGGCACGGGCTCACTGAAGATCGGCGCCGATTTTCTGCACAAATTCGCGCCCGGCGCGCAAGTATGGATCAGCGACCCGTCCTGGGAGAACCATCGCGCGCTGTTCGAAGGCGCCGGGTTCGTCGTCAATGTCTACCCGTATTACCAGGCGTCGACGCACGGGCTGGATATCGATGGCATGATCGCCGCGCTGCAGCGCCTGCCCGCTGGCGCAATCGTCGTATTGCACGCCTGCTGCCATAACCCGACCGGCGTCGACCCCAACGACGATCAATGGGGCCGGATCATCGAGGTCGTCCGCGCGCGGGCGCTGCTGCCGTTTCTCGACATCGCCTACCAGGGATTCGGCGCTGGAATCGACGCCGACGGCGCGATCATACGCCGCTTCGCCGCCACGCCCGGTCCGCTGTTCGTCGCGAGCTCGTTCTCCAAATCGTTCTCGCTCTATGGCGAGCGGGTCGGCGCCCTGTCGATCGTTGCCGCCGATCGCGACGAAGCAGCCCGCGTACTGTCGCAGGTAAAGCGCGTCGTGCGCGGCAACTACTCCAGCCCCCCGACTTTCGGCGGCCAGGTTGTCGCGATGGTCCTCGATACGCCGGAGCTCCGTTCGCTATGGGAGCGGGAGCTGGGCGGAATGCGCGAACGCATTCGCGCCAACCGTCACGCGTTGGTCGAGCGGCTTGCCCTGCGGGCGCCGAGCGCGAAGTTCGATTTCATGCTGCGCCAGTGCGGCATGTTTTCCTATTCCGGCCTGACGGCGACGCAAGTCGCGCGACTGCGCAGCGAGTTTTCGATCTATGCGATCGACACCGGTCGGATCTGCGTCGCGGCGCTCAACTCCCGCAACATCGATTACGTCGCGGACGCCATCGCCAAGGTCCTGGCCTAGCAGCTTATCGCGGCAAAATGCGCAATCCCTTGATATAGAACGCTGATTCGCGATACAATCGTCGTTTGCCAGCCGCGGGAATAGCTCAGTTGGTAGAGCGCAACCTTGCCAAGGTTGAGGTCGCGAGTTCGAGACTCGTTTCCCGCTCCATATTTCGCTAGCGAGAGCCGGTGCTCTCCTCGTTTCTTTGCGATGCGCCGGCATCAGGCGTCGCGTCTCGGCCCCGGGCGGGGTGGCAGAGTGGTCATGCAGCGGCCTGCAAAGCCGTCTACGCCGGTTCGATTCCGACCTCCGCCTCCAAAGTTTCGCTTTAGTCTTCTCCTGCGCCTTCTCTTCTTTCCATTTCAAGCTCTTCGCGGCCTTCGCCTGCACTGAGCGCCTCCGTAAGGGGCGCCAAGCATGCCTTTGACAGAAGCGCGGGTTCTCGTCATATTCCCGAAGTCAAAACTCGGGGGGCTGGGCATGAAGAGAAAACTTCCGATGGCGGCCTATATCCTGCTGGCGATGGTGCTGGGCATCATCGTCGGATACATGGTCTACACCAGTTATCCGGACAAGAAGACGGCTGCGCAGATCGCGGGTTACATCTCAATCATGTCGGATGTCTTCCTGCGCCTGATCAAGATGCTGATCGGTCCGCTGGTCTTTTCGACACTGGTGGTTGGGATTGCCCATATGGGTGACGCCAAGAGTGTGGGGCGCATCTTCGCCAAGGCGCTCGGGTGGTTCGTGATCGCATCCATCGTTTCGCTGCTCCTGGGCCTGCTGCTCGCCAACCTGCTGCATCCGGGCAGGGATCTCGGTCTGCCGCTTCCGGACATCGGCGCAGCCACCAATCTCAAGACCGCTTCTTTCACGCTCAAGGAGTTTGTCACTCACTTGGTGCCACGGTCAATTGCCGAGGCGATGACCAACAACGAGATTCTGCAGATCGTCGTGTTCTCGATGTTCTTCGGCGTCGCGCTCGCGGCACTGGGCGATATCGGCAAGGCGATGACGAACGTGATCGACGCCCTGGCGCACGTCATGCTCAAGATCACCGGCTACGTGATGTTGCTGGCGCCCGTTGCAGTGTTTGCAGCGATGGCGGCGACGGTGGCGACCAACGGCCTGGAGATCCTCTTGAAGTTCGCGGTCTTCATGGGCGATTTCTATATCGGGCTGATTCTGCTGTGGAGCCTTCTGGTGCTGGCGGGGTTCGTGTTCCTGGGCCGGCGGGTGTTCAGGCTGGTCGGGTTGATCAAGGAGCCTTTTCTGCTGTCGTTTGCGACGGCAAGCTCCGAAGCCGCCTATCCGAAGATTCTCGATTCGCTCGACCGCTTTGGCGTGAAGCGCAAGATTTCCAGTTTCGTGCTGCCCATGGGCTATTCGTTCAACCTGGACGGCTCGATGATGTATTGCACGTTCGCGACGATCTTTATTGCGCAGGCCTACAACATCGATTTGCCGATCGCGACGCAGCTGACCATGATGGCGATCCTGATGCTGACCTCCAAAGGCATGGCGGGCGTGCCGCGCGCATCGCTGGTAGTGATCGCCGCCACGCTCAACCAGTTCAACATCCCCGAGGCGGGCTTGCTCCTGATCCTGGGCGTGGACACGTTCCTCGACATGGGGCGCTCAGCTACGAACGCGGTGGGCAACTCAATAGCGGCCTCCGTTGTCGCCAAGTGGGAAGGCGGTCTGATGTCGGAGAAAGATGCCGATGCGAATGCAAGACGCCTCGACAAGGAGATGGATCGATCGCTGCATCCGGATGTTTCGCCAGCGGCCGCGTGAGCCATCGGACGAGGGACGGACCGCGATGCGCTGGGTAGCCTGCGTCGTCTGCATCGCCCTGGTTCTGGGCGCCGGCGCCGGCGTCGCCCTCGCGCAGACGCCGGAAGGCGCGTTGACGGGAACGTTGCAGAAAGCGCATACGAGCGGGACGGTAGCGATCGGCTATCGCGAGGCGTCGATTCCGCTTTCGTACCTGAGTGCGCGCAACGAGCCGATCGGCTACTCGATCGACCTCTGCCGCGCCGTTGTCGACGCCATGAGCACGGAGGTCGGACGCGACCTCGTCATCAAGTGGGTGCCGGTGACGTCGGAAAATCGCATCAACGCCGTCGTCGGCGGGCAAGTCGACCTGGAGTGCGGGTCGACCACGTCCAATATCGAGCGCAAGAAAGTCGTCGACTTCTCTCCGGTGATCTTCATCGCCGGGACCAAGCTGATGGTGCCGAAGGAGTCGCCGATCAAGTCGTTCCGTGATCTGGCCGGGAGGTCCGTCGTAGTGACGACGGGTACCACCAATGAAAAGACAATGCGCGAGCTCGCGGCCAAATTCAAAGTGAACATGACCATCGTGACGGCCGCCGATCATGCGGAATCATACGCTCAGCTAGTGGCGGGCAAGGTCGATGCGTTTGCGACGGACGACGTCCTGCTCTACGGATTCATTGCCTTGAACCGGGCGCAGGACCGGCTGACGGTGGTCGGCGATTTCCTGTCGTACGACCCCTACGGCATCATGTTTCGCAGGAACGATCCACAACTGGCAAGCATAGTCACCGCCACGCTGCACGACCTTGCAGCCTCGCGCGAGCTCGAACAAACCTACAACAAATGGTTCCTGCGTCAATTGCCCACCGGGCAGCGGTTGAATCTTCCGATGAGCGCCCAGCTAACCGAGATGATCCGGATCATGGGAGATGACGCGGCCACCCGGTAATCCAAACCTCGCGGCGTGGCGTACCAGCAGCTGCAATCCCGATCCGCACAGCTGCAATCCGGCATCCCGGCTTGGGCGGAGCTGAGTCATCGCGTGCTCTTTTTTCACTTCATCTAGCGCGCGATCCAAAGCGAACCTGCGAACGTTCCGTCGGCCTGCCGCGTCACCCATTGCCCCTTCGGCCATGCGCCGATTTTGAGCGCCAGCAGTGTTTGCGACCAGTGACTACCCGTCGCGATCGAACTCAGCATTAACCACAACGCAAGCCCTCACTCGACGAGCCCTAAGCCATAAGGTGCGATGTCACAGAGCAGCCAGCGCTCGCCAGGACCGTTTCTCTTATGCTCGTGCGAAAGCCTCGAGCCGCAAGCGTGGCATCTGTAGTAGTCGATGTCGCCCTCGGCAACTACTCGCACGTGGTATATCTGCAACGAGGCGTGGCGCTCACCTGCCGATGAGTCAATCAGCGCCTTGCAATCGATGCAAGGCTTTCCGTTTTGCCCCATAACCTAGAGGGTCTCATCGCACCGCGCAATATGGACTGCTGCCGCAGCCTGGAACTCCGCGATCGTTTCCGCGCTTTTTCCTACCGCACGCATACGCTCAACCTCGTGTAGGAAGAGCCGTTGCAGCGTCTCCCGCTCCGCCCCCGGCTTCGCCATACAACGTACTTCGCGCAACATCCATTGCACTCGCTTCGCTCCGTTGACGCGTCGTCGAGCGCGTCCTATGAGCTTGGGGCCGGTATTTTTCTTTAGCGCGACAGGCATCGGAGTGAGTCTCTACGGGATATAACGAAGCGCTGGCCAAACAATACATTCGCGGATTTGCCCGTCACAAGTGCCGGATGGCTCTATAGCGGTAGGGTCGTTCGGACGGGGGCTGGGGGATTTGCATATGCCGTCCTGCAGAAGGGCCTAGGTGCCACGTAAACGCAGCGGCTGACACGGATGCCCCGACCGTAATCGCGGGGATCGGGCGTCGTTTGACGAGTTGCGGGCGGTCCGACGCCGGGCGTGTTCACACTGTGTTCACACATGGCGGCAAAAACCGGCCGATTTGCACCGTAATCGGCCGCAATGTACTGTTGCGGTGTCATTCGGCCACGTGCGACGGACTGCAACGCTGCAAACGGCAACGGCGTCTACGCCGGCTCGATTCCTACCTCCGCCTCCAAACACCGCTGCCGACCGGCGCCCGCGCAAACGTCTATTCTTGCGGTAATGACATCCCTCGAGCGAGCCATGCCGACTGACAATTCCGAACAAATTGCCGAATGGAATGGTGTATTGGGCCAGCGATGGGCCGCGATGCGGCAGGAGATCGATCGGATCGTCGCCCCATTCGGCGAGGCCGCGCTGAAGGCTGCGGCGCCGCAACCGGGAGAGCGGGTGATCGATATCGGCTGCGGATGCGGCGAGACCGCGATCGAAATTGCGCGGCTGGTCGGTCCTGCAGGCAGCGTCCTCGGGATCGACGTGTCGCAACCGATGCTCGAAGTGGCCCGCTCTCATGGCATGTCGGCGGCTTCTCCGCAGTTGAACTTTCGCGAAGGCGACGCTTCCGAGACCAGGCTTCCTTCAAATATCGATTTGCTGTTCTCGCGTTTTGGCGTCATGTTTTTCGGCCAACCGTCCAGCGCCTTCAGGCATTTGCGCAAGTCATTGCGGAAAGGCGGCCGCTGCGTGTTCGTCTGCTGGCGAACACCTCGCGACAACGGGTGGGCGATGACGCCGCTTTCCGCCGCACGTAAGGCGCTGGACATCACGCCGCCGCCGAGCGACCCGGAGGCGCCCGGTCCGTTTGCCTTCGCCGATGAAGAACGGCTGCGCACTATCCTGTCGGACGCCGGCTTCGGCAATATCGACCTGCAACGCTTCGACACGGCGATCTTTCTTGGCACGACACCGCGCTCCGCCGCCGAAGGCGTGGTGCAGATGGGGCCGGTCTCCCGTCTCGTTCGCGAAGTAGGCGTCGAGCGCCTGCCGATCATTGTCGACGCCATCGAACGGACCCTCACCCCTCTTGCCGCTCCCAACGGGCACGTAAGCCTGAACGGCTCGACCTGGATAGTTGCGGCGACGAATCCCGCGTGAGTGGTATCGAAGACTCTGGTGGGTGTCTCGCCTTGACGAGCGGACAATGCAAAGCGCCACCGACATCCTGATCGTCGGCGCCGGCCCGACCGGCCTGGTGTTGGCCTTGTGGCTGACCCGGCTGGGCGTCCGTGTCAGGATCATCGACAAAACCGCAGAACCCGGAACGACGTCACGCGCGCTCGCCGTTCAGGCACGCACGCTTGAGTTGTATCGCCAGATCGGACTCGCCGGTGCGGTGGTCGACCTCGGACGGACTGTTCTCGCGGTAAATCTGTGGGTCTCCGGCAAGCAGGTCGCGCACGGCGTATTGGGCGCCATGGGCGCGGGGTTGAGCCCGTTCCCTTACGCGTTGATCTACCCGCAAGACGAGCACGAGCGACTGTTGATCGATCGGCTTTCCGAAGTCGGCGTCGAGGTCGAGCGTAAAACGGAGTTCCTGGCCTTCGAGGAAACGCCGGGGCATGTAGTCGCGCGTCTGCGGCTTCCGGATGGCACCACTCAGGCGTGCGAGGCAATGTACGCCGCCGGCTGCGACGGCGCGCATTCCACGGTTCGCGAGGGACTGGCGATCGGGTTCCCCGGCGGCACGTACGACCACCTGTTCTATGTCGCCGATGTCGAAACTGGCGGGACGATTGCGACTGGGGAAATTCACGTCGGGCTGGACACGGCCGATTTTCTCGCCGTCTTCCCATTGAAGCACGACGGACACTGGCGCCTCGTCGGCACGGTACGCGACGAGCTCGGACGCCCCCACGAAAATCTGTCGTGGGACGATGTCAGCCGGCGGGTGATCGCGTGGATGCGCATCGACGTCGCGAAGGTGAACTGGTTCTCGACCTATCATGTGCACCACCGCGTCGCCGATCATTTCCGCAAGGGTCGGACATTCCTGCTCGGCGACGCCGCGCACATCCACAGTCCGGTAGGCGGACAGGGGATGAACACCGGTATCGGCGACGCTGTGAACATCGCCTGGAAGCTTGCCGCCGTCGTGGGCGGACGTGCGGAGGCGTCGCTGCTCGACAGTTACGAGCCGGAGCGGATCGCCTTTGCCCGGCGGCTGGTCGCGACGACCGATCGCGCCTTCACCGGCGTGACCAGCAGCAGTGCAACGGCCCGGTTGGTGCGACTGCGGCTCGTGCCCCTTTTGTTCCCGCTGCTGTTCCGATTGCGCCCAGTGCGAAGGCTGATGTTCCGCACGGTCTCGCAGACGTCCGTGAACTACCGCGGAAGCAGCCTGAGCGAGGGACGCGCCGGAGCCGTGCATGGCGGCGATCGTCTGCCGTGGGTCGAACCGGATTTGCCTGGCACCGGTGCGGACAATTTCACGCCGCTTAGCTCGCTCGACTGGCAGGTGCACGTTTACGGCGAAGCGTCCGCCGACATCCGGGCCGCATGCAGTCAGCGAGGATTGCCGCTGCACGTCTTTGCATGGCGTCCGTCGATGCGTCGAATCGGTCTGCGGCGCGACGCCGTCTATCTGGTGCGGCCGGACGGCTATATCGCGCTGGCGGATTCTGCAGGCAGCGCCAAGGCCCTCACCGCCTATCTCGACGTCCGCGAGCTCAAGCCACGTACACCGTCTTGACGTTGACGAACTCGCGGATGCCGTACGACGAAAGCTCGCGGCCGTACCCGCTCTCCTTGACGCCGCCGAACGGTAGACGGGCGTCCGAGCGCACCGACTCGTTGACGAAAACGCAGCCGCTTTCGATCAGCTCGGCTGCGATGTGCTCGCCGCGCGCCAGGTCGCGCGTGATGACGGCGCCGCCCAGGCCGAACACCGAGTCGTTGGCGACGGCGATCGCCTCGGCTTCGGTCTTGACCGGGATGACTGCCGCGACAGGACCGAAGAGCTCCTCTTCGTACGCCGCCATGCCGGGCCTAACGTCGGTCAACACCGTCGCCGGATAGTACGCGCCGCGGCCCTCGGGAATCTTTCCTCCGAGGAGGCAGCGTGCGCCTTTGGCGAGGCTCGCCTCGACCTGGGCGTGCAATGCATCGCGCAGATCGCTGCGCGCCTGGGGGCCGATCTCGGTCTGGTCGTCGAGCGGGTCGCCCATCCTGGCGGCTTTCATTTTTTCGACGAACAGCGGCTCGAATTTTGCGCGGACCGCGTCGACTACGATAAAGCGCTTGGCGGCGATGCAGCTCTGTCCCGAGTTCACCAGCCGTCCCTTTGCGCAGACCCTGGCCGCGAGCTCGAGGTCCGCGTCCTCGAGAATGAGGTACGGGTCGCTGCCGCCGAGTTCGAGGACCGTCTTCTTCAGCATCGCACCCGCTTTGGCCGCGACCGCTCTCCCGGCCGCGCCGCTGCCGGTCACTGTCACCGCACGCACCAGCGGGTGCTCGATCACCGCATCGACCCGCTTGTTGCCGATCATCAGCGTCCGGAACAGATTGGCTGGAAATCCGGCGCGGCGAAAGATGTCTTCGATAGCCAGCGCGCATCCCGGGACGTTCGAGGCGTGCTTAAGCACGCCCGCGTTCCCTGCCATCAGTCCCGGCGCCGCGAATCGAAAGACCTGCCAGAACGGAAAGTTCCACGGCATCACCGCCAGGACGACGCCGAGCGGATTGAAGGTGACGAAGCTCGAACGGGCCTCGGTCGCGATCATCTCCCGCGCCAGCAGCCGTTCGGCATTGTCCGCATAGAAATCGCATCCGGTGGCGCATTTTTGCGCCTCGGCGATGCCGTCGCGGACCGGCTTGCCCATCTCGCGCGCCATCAGGCCGGCGTGATCGTGCGCCTCGGCGCGAAGGATTGCGGCTGCCTTGCGCATCGGTCCGGCGCGCTCGGCGATCGGCCTCTTGCGCCAATCGAGAAAGGCGTCGTTGGCCTCGCCGATGATCTTGTTCACCGCATCGGGCGCGGCCTCATCGTAAGATTCGAAAGCTTCGCCGGTTGCCGGGTTGATCGACTTGATCGCCATGTCTGGAACTCCGAACGTCAGCTGCGCTGGTAGCTGCTCCGTCCTCGCGCACTACGCTGAGACCGCGCCCGGCGCGAGTCGTTCTGATCGCCGACCGCGCGAGTTCGCCGACGGCACGGCGTCGGCGGCTACAGTCCCAGCATGCGCGGCAACCAGAGCGATATCGCCGGAATATAAGTGACCAGCATCAGCACGGCAAACATTACCGCGTAGAACGGCCAGATGCCACGCATCACCTCTTCCATCGTCACCTTGCCGACCGCGCAGCCCACAAACAGTGTCGCACCCACTGGAGGCGTCAGCAGCCCGATGCCAAGATTCAACAGCATGATCATGCCGAAATGGACCGGATCGACGCCGAAGGTGGCGACCACCGGTAGCAGGATCGGCGTGCAGATCAGCAGCAGCGGCGCCAGATCCATCAGGCAGCCCAGGATCAGCAGCATGATGTTGATCAGCATCAGAATCACTTCCCTGTTGTGCGAAATCGTCAGGAAGAATGCGGTGATCTTGGCAGGCAGCTGCATCAGCGCCATCACATAGCCGAATGCGGACGCGCAGGCGATCAGCGTCATCACCATCGCGACGGTCTTCAGCGTCCGGTGGACAAGCGTCGGCAGGTCGCGCCAGCGGTAGTCGCGGTAGATGAACATCGTCACGAAGAAAGCCCACAGCGTGGCGATGGCCCCGGCCTCGATCGCGGTGAATATGCCGAGCAGGATGCCGCCGATGATGATGAAGATCGTGATCAAGCCCCACAGGGCGTCGAGCGTGATCCCGGCCGCAGCGCCCATCGGTACCGATTCACCCCGGGGATGACCGTCGCGATAGCCGATAAAGATGACCAGGCCGATCAGCGCCGCGCCGAGCAGCAGGCCGGGCACGACACCGGCCATGAACAGGCTGGTGATCGAAATCAGCCCGCCGGTGGCCAGCGAATAGATCACCGCGTTGTGGCTGGGCGGCACCAGTATCGCCTGCACCGAAGCGCTGATCGTGACGTTGGTGGCGAACGCCCGCGGGTAGCCGATCTTTTCCATCTGCGGGATCATCACCGAGCCGATCGCGGAGACGTCGGCCACCGACGATCCGGAGATACCGGAGAGGAACGTCGTCGCAACGATGTTCACCGCCGACAGCCCGCCGCGCACGCGTATCACGCCGACCAGCACATTGGCGAAGGCCACCAACCGCTTGGCCATCCCGCCCTCGGCCATGATCGCGCCCGCCAGCACGAAAAATGGAATCGTCAGCATCGCGACCTTGCTGACGCCGTCCGAGATCTTGAGCATCACGGCCTCGAGCGGCACGCCGATCCACAGCGCGCCGGCGATCGCCGCCAGCCCCAGCGAATACGCGATCGGCACGCCGAGCGCGAACAATATGAACAGGCTGCCGAGCAGTATCAGGATATCCATCGGACTCTGGCTCCCGGAGCGGTCAGTCGAACGCGGCGACCGAGTGGGCATCGCCCACCTTGTCGACCGGCGGTCCGATGGTCAGACGTTCGATCACGAACAGGAACAGGATCGCTCCGCCGATTGGGATCGGCAGATAGGTGACTCCGACCGAAAGCGCAGGAAAGTCAGCGATGGTATTCGACCAGGTCGCCTCGACGAGGCCCGTGCCCTTGAATGCCATGAACAGGGCCATCGCCGCCATCAGCAGTTCGACGGTGACATCGGTCACGCGACGCCACGTCTTGGGCAGCAGGCCGACGGCGAGCGTTACGTTCATGTGCAAGCCGAAGCGATAGCAGGCCGCGGCGCCGAAGAAGGTGAGCACAATCGTCAGAAGCACGGCAGTCGGCTCCGGCCAGGACGCCGCACGGTTGATCACATAGCGCGTATAGACCGCCCATGGAATCACCGCCGAGATGAGCACCAGAGATGTTCCGGCGATGATCACGCACGCCAGGTACAGGGCATCCATCGCCCTGCGATAGAGAAGCGCCATCGATTCCTCCCTCAACAAGCTGTAGGATCCGCCGTCCGCGCAGCGGAACCCGAGCCGGCTTTGCGCGAAACCGGGGCAGACGCATGTCTGCCCCGGCGGATCTTAGGATAAGACCCGCGTGGAGCCCGGACCGGCTCCGGGGCTGATCGGGACTACTGTACGGCCTGGATGCGCTTGATCATGTCTGCGTACTTAGGGCCGTACTTGTCCCACACCGGCTTGACCGCGGCCTGGAACGGCTTCTTGTCGGTGATCTCAATGATCGTGATGCCGGCGGCCCTGGCCTTGTCCATCGCATCTTTTTCGTATTTGTCCCACAGCACGCGCTCTTCGAGCTGCGCCTCGCGGCCGAATTTCACCAGCAGCGCCTGGTCCTCCTTCGATAGCGTGTCCCAGGTCTTTTTGGAGAAGACGACCATCTCCGGAACGATTAGGTGCTCGTCCAGCGTGTAGAACTTGGCGACCTGATAGTGATTGTCGAACACGAAGCTGGGCGGGTTGTTTTCCGCGCCGTCGACCACGCCGGTCTGCAGCGCGTTGAACACCTGGTCGTATCCCATCGACACGCCATTGCCACCGAGCGCATTCATCATGTCGACGAACATCGGATTCCCCATGACCCGGAACTTCATTCCCTTCAGGTCGTCGATGTTGCGAATCGCCTTCTTGGTGTCATAGAGGCTGCGGGCGCCGGCGTCCATCCAGCACAGCGCGACCAATCCCGCTTTCGGATTGTTGGTGACCTTGTCCATCAATTCCTGCCCGATCGGCCCGTCGATCACCTTCTGCATGTGCGCCGTGTTGCGGAACAGATACGGCATGTTGAAGACGTTGAGCTCATCGATCACCGGTCCCAGCGCGCCGACGCTGACCCGCGCGAACTGGATCGCGCCCACCTGCGCCTGCTCGATCGCCTCCTTTTCGCCGCCGAGCTGCATCGAGGCATACATCTGGATGCTCAAGCGTCCGTTGGTCGCCTTTTCCAGCTTCCTTCCCATGTTCTGCACCGCCTCGACCGTCGGATAGCCCAGCGGATGGACGTCCGATGCTTTCATCACCAGCTTTTGCTGCGCCGACGCGAGGCCCGGCGGCAACAGTCCCGCCAGCGTGAGCACCGCGGCCGCGACTGCGGCCCGTAACAGATTTCGCCTTGCTCTCATCTCTCCTCCTCATGGTTGGACTTCAACGACTCTGCAAGACGGCGGTTCGCCGCCCCGCAATTTATCCGTTCGCCCATTGCGCCGCCATACGCCGCCGGCGCGTTCAGGCGAGAAAATCCTCTTTGCCGTGAATGTCTTCATAGAAAAAATCCGGGTTCATTCGCCGGATGTCTTCCATGCTGATCTGCAAGCCGTCGAGGTGTCCTTCCATCGCGGTCGCGGCCCGATCGGCGTCATGACGCTCGATCGCGGTGACGACCGCAGCGTGCTCGCGGATCACTCGCGCCATCCGTCCCGGCTGCGGCAGGGTGAGCAGCCGGTAGCGGTCGATTTGCGTTTTGACGCCCTGAACCAGCGACCATATGCCCGGATAGCCGGCGGTGACCGCGACGGCAGCGTGAAACGCTTCGTCGGCGCGATGGAACGCTGCCCGGTCGCCGGCGCGCTCCGCCTCCCTCTGCCGCTCGAGAATCGCCTTCAGGTTGGTGATCTGGCTTCGGCGCGCGCGCGTCGCCGCGCCGCGCGCGGTGACCTGCTCGAGCGCCTTCCGTACGACGATCGCTTCGGGCAACGCACTGATAGGGATGCGTGCGACAAATGTGCCCGACTTGGCCACGGTGTCCACCAGGCCTTCGGCGGCCAGCCGGAGCAGCGCCTCGCGCACCGGCGTGCGGCTCACGCTTTGCGCGTGCGCGATATCCTTTTCGACAATCGGTTCGCCGGGCTTGCGCGTCAGCGAGACGATTTCCTCGCGCAGTGCTCGATAGATCGTCGCCGCCGCGCTTTCGGCGCGGCGCCCGTCGGCGCGCCCGACCGGCAGCGCGTGACGCGGCGCGGCGGCGGCCTCGGATTTTGGCTTCCTGGCAGGGCGTGGCACCGATCTGCTCCCGTGCTCGGCGATCGCTAATATATCTAATATATTACACCGGCAAGCACGACGCGGGAGATGATAATGTGAAGAAATTCCTCAAGCTGATCGACAGGCCGAGCAATGCATCGGCTATTCCCTTGACGCAGCATCGGCAAATCCGGAGGACCAACGGTGAACCCTGCGAAATCCTTTGACTATCGGGCGCTGTTCGAGCTGTCCGGTCGCGTTGCGCTCGTCGTCGGAGGCGGCTCCGGCATCGGTCAGGCCGGGGCCGAAGGCCTCGCCGCACATGGGGCGCATGTCGTGGTCGCGGATATCACCGGCGACGACGCACAGGGAGTCGCCGCGCGCATCGAGGCCGCTGGCGGCAAGGCCAGCGCATTACCGATCGATGTGCGTGACACCGGGGCGGTGGAACGGATGGTGGCCGCCGTAGCTCAGGAGCACGGCCGGCTCGACGTGCTGCTGATGACGCCGGCGGTCAATCTGCGCAAGCGCCTGCTCGATTACACCGACGAGGAGTTCGACCGGGTGATCGAGCTCAACCTCAAGGGCACGTTTCGGGTTGCGCGTGCCTGCGCTCGTGTGATGGCGGAACGCAAGACGGGAAGCATCATCCTGATGGCGTCGATACGCGCCGTCACCGTCGAGCCCGGCCAGAGCATCTATGCCTCGACCAAGGCAGGCATCGTCCAGATGGCGCGCGGCCTGGCGGCGGAGCTCGGTCCGTCCGGCGTACGCGTCAATGCATTGGCGCCGGGTATCGTCGCTACGCCGTTGACACGCCAAATCATGTCGAATGCGGAATGGAACCGCGCCTATGCCAGCCGATGCGCGCTCGGCCGCTGGGCCGAACCCGAGGAAATGGCCGGGCCGATCGTCTTCCTCGCCTCCGACGCCAGCAGCTACGTGACCGGCACGATCATTTTCGCCGACGCCGGCTGGACCGCGATCGACGGCCGCTTCGAGCCGCGGCTCAACGCCTGAAGTGCCGGCATCCTAGATCCGGAAGGAGGACAGGGTCTCCGGAGCGAACAGCTCTTCCGGCTGCAGCCGGCGCGGCGACAATCCCTGCTCGTGGTGGTAGCGCAGGAACGTGTCGAGCACATGGCGGTTCGCCTCGAAGCCATAAGGCCACCAGTCGTCACCCATGTCGCTCCGCACCTCCTCGACCTGCGCGATCTGCCAGGGAAGCATCGTCGTCAGCGCCGACGTTGTATAAAGATTCTCGTAGACCCGCTGTTTCGCCTGCACGAACGCCTTGGTCAGTGATTGCGCAATCCAGGGATTGGCCTCGTACACGTCGCGGCGTATCGCCACCGTGTGCATGATCGGGAAGATCCGGGTCTTGCGGTAGTAGGCCCGCTCGACCTCGACGTAGTTCTCGAACAGGCGCCGGACGGTGCCCGCCCGGCTGCGGAAGGTCGATGGGATGCGCGCCGCATGCAAGGCGTCGATCTCGCCGTCGGCGAGCATCGCCGCCAGCGTTTTTCCCGCGCCGATGCGCGTCACCCTGAATTTTGCCGGCAGATCGAGCTTGAGCTTTTCCTCGCGTCCCGGCTCTTCCTCGCCGCCGGTACAGTATTCGACGCTGGCCGGATCGACGCCGTATTCGTCCTGCAGAATGCCGCGGATCCATACCGGCGCCGTCATCTGGTATTCGGGCGTGCCGATGCGCTTGCCGATCAGGTCGCGGGGCTCGCGTATCGCGCTCTTTTCGGACACGAAGATGCACGACTGCCGGAAGAAACGCGAGGGAAAGACCGGGATCGCGACGAACGGCGGCGAATCGCGCGCGACCGACACCGCATACGAAGACAGCGACATTTCGGCGACATCGAATTCGCGGTTGCGCAGCATGCGGAAGAACGTCTCCTCGACGTGCATGTCGAGATAGTTGAGATCGATCCCCTCGGGCCGCACGCTGCCGTCCGCGAGCGCGTGAGTGCGATCGTAGTGCCAGCACGCCAGGGAGAGCTGCAGTCGGGCCATGGTGTTCCTTGGGTGAAATCCGCAGTCGGACCGCGCCGGCGACACTCTACGCCAACGCGCTTCGGGGCTTGCCGCGCGAACGCCGCGCTCGCGCCGCCGGGCGGGATGCAGCGCCCTCGGGCGGCGGAGTCTCGGCGGTCCGCGCTTCGTCCTGCGCAAGGCTTTCGAGGACGGCGAGCAGCGTTCGCCGCGTCGACGCGACGTCGCGCGCCGGTACGCCGCGCACGGCGATGCGGTTCACCTCTTCCGCCAGCGGCACCAGTTTGTTTTTGAGCGCGCGCCCTTTGCGGGTGAGAAAAATATGTATCTTTCGCCGATTGCCTGCGAGCTGGCGTCGCGCGATATAGCCCCGGATTTCCATCGCCTTCAGCGCACCGAACGTTGTCGGCTCCATCACCCCCGCCTCGCGACTGAGTTCGCGCTGGGTCAGTCCGTCGGACTCCCAGAGAATGCGCAGGAACGCCCAATGGCCGAACGGCACGCCGAACGGAGCAAGCCGCCGCTGCAAGGCCCGAACCAGCGCGCGGGTCGCATCCTTTACCAGGTGTGCGAAGCGATCGTCGGGAACGGCATCGCGCCAATGCTTGAGCAGCCGCAGCGTATCGGTGTCAGCGGTTTCCAGCGTTGCACCGGCCGGCTGCGCTCGGATGCGGCCGGCGCGCCGCTTCACCGCCAGCGGCGCCGGGCGCGCGCGTGAGCGAACGCCGGTCACGACGGCAGACCGACCTGATGACCGAGCACGACATCGCGCTGTTCGCGCGCCGATCGCAGCATCGCCAGACACACTTCCAGCGTGGCCATCGCCCACCGGCCGCCGTGTAGCGGCGTCCGCCCGGAAACGACGGCGGCGTAGATCTCGTCGATGACTTCGGTGCGCGGCACCTGCGGCTTCGGCAGCGGCTCCAGGTGTCTCTCGCCGTCACCGTAGATCATCACGCCGTCCGGCATCGGACGCAGATCGCCGCGCTCGCAACAGACCAGCACCAGGCCGAAATGCTGGTGCGAGGGCGGCGCGGTCTCCGGCCCGGTCCCGGCTTCGGCGTAATCGACGCCGCCGTAGTTGCGCGCATTCTTGAATGCCAATTCCTCGTCGCGACCGGCGGCGCGGCGCAGCTTCCGGCGCGCGATGCCGTAATCGACGTCGGTCTTCACCGTCCCCAGTTCGCCGACGCCGCCGCAAAGCTCGTCGCCGTCGAAATGCCCATACCCGCTGTACGCCAGCGACGCATAGCTGCCGTCGTCGAACACCAGCAGCGCGGCATACGCACCCTCGGTCGGGCGCGCCGGGTCCCACGCACCGGTCTGGGCGCGCACGCTACGCACCAGTCCGCCGCCGAGCAGCCGCACGATGTCGACCTGATGGGCGGCCTGGTTGAAGACCGCGCCGCCGCCCTGTGCCGTGACCAGTTCTTCCGGCCGGCGCGGCCGGTACATGAAGTCGGTGTAGTACTGCGCGTTGATCATGCGAACGGCGCCGAGCGTTCCGCTGGCGATGATCTCGCGCGCGCGCAGGATAGGCGCGTCGAAGCTGTGGCTGTGGCCGACGATCAGGCGGACATTGGCGCGTTCCACCGCGTCTATCATGCGGCGGCACTCGTCGAGCGTGATCGCCATCGGCTTTTCGACCAGCACGTGCTTGCCGCCGGCGGCTGCCGCCTCGACGTGGTCGGCGTGGAACTGGTGCGGCGTGGCGACGTACACGACATCGACTTCGGCATCGGCGCACAGCGCTTCGACCGACGCATAGATGCGGCCGCCGAATTCCGCGGCAAATCGCGCTCTCGCCTCCGGGCGAGGATCGGCGCCGGCGACCAGCTCGACCCGCGGGTCCGCGGTCAACGTCGGCAGCATCAGCGTGAACGCGCGACCGAGTCCTGCGGCGCCGACCCGCAATCTCGGCTCAGTCATGCGAAATCGCCCGGCGGTATGGGCCGGCATCGCCCGACCGGGCTGCAATGCTCGACATCGCGCATCCGATTCCCTATTATTTACTTAGGGCCCTAATATTATGCCCGTTGCGCCGACTCGGGCAACCGCGTCGGCTCGAACCCGCTGCCGGAGGTAAGCATGTTGAGCGTCGAAGACAACGAGTTGCTTTGCCGGGTCGAGGGCGATGCGGCGATGGGCCAGCTGATGCGCCGCCACTGGATACCGGCGTGTCTGTCCGAGGAGGTCGCCGAGCGCGACGGGACGCCGGTGCGCGTGCGGCTGCTGGGCGAGGATCTGGTGGCGTTTCGCGACACCGCCGGCCGCCTCGGCGTGCTCGACGAGCATTGCCCGCATCGGCGCGCGTCGCTCGCGCTGGGCCGCAACGAGGAATGCGGCCTGCGCTGCCTGTACCACGGCTGGAAAATCGACGTCGAAGGCAACGTCGTCGATCGCCCCTGCGAAGGGCACGAGGCCGTTCTGGCCAAAAAGATCGTGCACAAGACCTATCCCTGCCGCGAGGCCGGCGGCTTCGTCTGGGTCTGGATGGGGCCGCCCGAACAAATGCGCGATTTCGAGCCGCCGGCGTGGGCCCCTTCGCCCTCGGTCCGCACCAGCATCGTCAAGATCCACGTCGGTTGCAACTGGGCGCAGGTGCTCGAAGGCGCGATCGATTCCGCGCACAGCTCGAGCCTGCATTCGACCGACATGGTGCCGGCCCAGGTGGCGAGCGCCGGCGCGACCGAGGGCGAGTGGTTGCGCCCGTCGACCGACAAGGCGCCCAGGCTGCAGGTGCAGCGCACCGACTTCGGCTTCCGCTATGTTGCGATACGCCGGCCGATCGAGCGCGCGGACACCCACGACTATCTGCGCATCACCTTGTTCGTCGCGCCTTTCACCGTCCTGATCCCGCCCAACGATCGCTACCAGCTGTCGATCCTCAACATTCCCGTCGATGACACGAACACGATGTTCTATTTCATCGCGTGGAGCGAATCGAAAGGCATCGAGCAACAGGCGTGGCGCGAATTCTGCAAGGCCCGGGTCGGGGTCGACCTCGACTCAAGGTTCCAACGGATTCGCACGCTCGAGAACAACTATCTGCAGGATCGCGACGCGATGAAGCACGGCAGCCATACCGGCATCGCGGGCATTCCCAACCAGGACATCGCGATGTGGGAGACGATGGGACCGATCGCGGATCGCTCCCTGGAACGGCTGGGCGCGAGCGACATGGCGATCGTGCAATTCCGCCGCATCATGGTCGATGCGGCGCGCCGGTTTCGCGACGGCGGCCCAGCAATCGGCACTTCGCCGCAGCATGTCGCCCACGTCAAGCTCAAGTCCTTCGAGGGTATCGTTCCCAAAAAAACCGACTGGATGACGCTCGGCGTCGCGGCGGAGGAGCTTCAGGCATCGCGAACGTCGTAGTGGCGCGCCCAGGCGGGAACGCGATACGCGCTATAGCACGTCAACCGATTGACGCCGGGCGAACCGCACGCGACACTGTTGCACACGCCAATAGCAGCCGCCGCCGCGGAAAACAAGCGCGCGAGCGCACTCGCCCAGGACAGGACCAGGAGGAAAACAATGAGCAAACGGGGAAGGTTTTGCACTGCGATCGCCGCTGTGCTGATTGCAATGACTGCCCCGGCCGCGCAGGCAGAGGACACGCTGCGGGTTGCTGCCGGCCAGCGCGGCAACTGGGACACGACGATCGCCGAGATCGGCCAGCGTGGCGGCATATTCAAGAAGAACGGCCTGAGCCTGGAGATTCTGTACACCCAAGGGGGAGGCGAAACCCAGCAGGCGGTGATCTCGGGCAGTGTCGAGATCGGCGTCGCACCGGGCATCATGGGCGTGCTCTCCGCCTTCTCCAAGGGCGCGCCGGTGCGCATCATCGGCGCCGAAACGACCGGCGCCGCCGACCTTTTCTGGTATGTGCCGTCGAATTCGCCGATCAAGTCGCTGAAGGATACCGACGGCAAGACAATCGCGTACTCGACCAACGGCTCGTCGACACACGGCATCGTCACCGCGTTCATGAAGCAATACGACCTGAAAGCCAGACCGACGGCGACCGGCGGACCGGCGCCGACGCTCACCCAGGTAATGTCGAACCAGATCGACGTCGGCTGGTCGGCGCCGCCGTTCGGGCTGCAGCAGCTCGACGAAGGCAAGATCCGCATCATCGCGGTCGGCAACGATGCGACCGTATTCAAGGGCCAGACCGTTCGCCTGCTGATCACCAATGTGCAGACCTTGCAGGAGCGCAAGCCGGTCATCGAGCGGTTCATGAAGGCTTACCGCGAGACGATCGACTGGCTGTATTCGGACGACCCCGCCGCGTTGAAGACCTACGCCGATTTCGTCGGCATTTCGGTCGCGACCGCCAAGCGAACGCGTGACGGCTTCTTCCCCAAGGCCGCGGTCGACCCGGACGCGGTCGTCGGACTCGACCAGATCACGCAGGATGCCGTTACGCTGAAGTACACGGCCGCGCCATTGACCAAGGAGCAGCTCGCCGAGCTGATCCAGATTCCTCCCCGCCGCTAGGCTTCAGGTCCGGCGAGTCCGTCGTGACCACGGCGCCTACCCGGCTGCTCGATGTCGAGCACATCAGCAAGCGTTACACCGGCGCTCGAGACGTCATCACTGCGGTCGACGACATCTCGTTCGGCGTCGATCCGGGCGAGTTCGTCTCGATCATCGGGCCTTCGGGGTGTGGCAAGTCGACCTTGTTCAACATCATCGGCGGCCTGATCGGCGACTACGACGGCCGAGTCGCTGTCGCCGGCGCGACTATAGCCGGCACGCATCCGGCGATCGGCATGGTGTTCCAGGAAGAGTCGACGTTCCCCTGGCGCACCGTCGCCGACAACGTTGCGTTTCCCCTCGAGCTCGCAGGCATCGGACGGCGCGAGCGCCTCGAGCGCGCGGAGTCGTTCGTGACGCTGGTCGGCCTGCATGGATTCGGCCACCGCTATCCTGCCGAGCTGTCGGGCGGCATGCGGCAACGCGTCGCCATCGCGCGTACGCTGGCGTCCGAACCGCGCATTCTGCTGATGGATGAGCCGTTTGCCGCTCTCGACGAGCAAACGCGGCTGCTACTCGGCGACAAGGTGCTGCAGATCCAGCAACAGCTCCATCAGACGACCTTGCTGATTACGCACAATCTGACCGAGGCGGTGCAGCTATCCGACCGTGTGCTGGTGATGACGTATCGGCCGGGACGCCTGAAGCGCATCGTCACCATCGACCTTCCGCGTCCGCGCGATTCCGAAGTCGTCGGCAGCGCAGCGTTCGGCCGCTATGTCGCCGAGATCTGGCATGACCTGCGCGAAGAGGCCAGCCGCGGTATTCAAGAGGACGAATCGCGAGTCCTCCAGGGCGGCAGGGGCAAATGAGGCAACTGAGCCCAATGGGCGCCGGCGCTCTATCGCCGCGGCTCGGTCCGCGGACGGTCGGCCTGGCGACGACGATCGCCGTGATCGTGCTGATCGAAATCCTGATCCGAGTCGGCGTGATCAATCGTTTTATCGTGCCGCTGCCGTCGCAGATTCTCGGCGCGCTGCCGCGCATCATCGCCGAGGAAAACGTCCTCCACCGCTTCGGGCAGACGACGCAGGAGCTCTTCTGGGCGAGCCTGCTGCTCGCGGTGACCGGCATCGCGCTCGGCGCCCTGCTCTACCGCTTCCAACTGCTGCGCGCCGCCTGCGAGACCTGGGTCGCCGCGCTCGCCGCGGCGCCCATCGTCCTGATGTATCCGTTGTTCCTGGTGATATTCGGACGCAGTGCGACGACGATCGTCATGATCGGCTTTGCCGCCGGGCTCGCGCCAGTGATACTCAAGACGCTGGAAGGCCTCACCAGGACCCGGCAGGTGCTGATCGACGTCGGGAGGAGCTTCCGCCTGACGCCGGCGCAGGAGTTCCGCAAGATTCTTCTGCCGGCGGCGCTGCCGTCGATTTTCGTCGGTCTGCGCCTCGGGCTGATCTTCGCGATGATCAACATTGTCGGCGTCGAATTCCTGATTAATTTCGGCGGGCTCGGACAGCTGATCAACGAGCTGGCCGAGCGCTACGACTTGCCCGCAACCTATGGCGCGATCTGCTTTGTCATTCTGGCGAGCATCGTGTTTTTCGATATCACTGGAAGGATCGAGCGTTGGCTGCGGCCGAACGAATGACCGGCAGGCAGGGTGCTGCGTCCTGGGGCGCCGTCGCGCTGGTGCGGACCGTCATCATCGCGGGCGTCGCGCTGGCCTGGCAAATGCTCGCCGTTTCCGGGCTGCTGTTCCGCGACGTCGTCCCACCGCTGGGCGTGATTGGAAGCGCGGTAGTTCGCCTGCTGGCCGACGAAGGCTTCTATCGCAACGTTGTGATCACTCTCGGGGAGATTGCGGCGGCGCTCGCGATCGGCGGTGTCGCCGGCTTGGGCGTCGGCATTCTGCTCGGGGCAAATCGCTTCCTGTCGCGCGCTTACGAGTCGCTGATCTACTACCTCGGACCGACGCCGAAGATCATTTTCTTCCCGGTCCTGATCATGTGGTTCGGCGTCGGGCCCGGATCCAAGATCGCGATGGGCGTGCTTTCGTGCTTCTTCCCGATCGCGATCAGCGCAGCCGCCGGAATGCGGCAGATCGATCCGATACTGATCCGCGTCGGACAAAGCTTCCGGGCCTCGATCCGGCAGATGATAGTCAAGGTCTATCTGCCGGCGATGCGCGAGCCGATCGTCAACGGCGTGCGGCTGGGCCTGGGTGTCGCGATCATCGGGACACTGCTCGCGGAGACGAAATTGTCGAATCGCGGCATCGGCTACCTGATCATCCAGGCCTACTCGACATTCGACATGCCGCGAATGTACGCGCTGCTGATCGTCCTGTTCACGCTTGCCGTCGGCGCGAATGCGATGCTCGGGGGGCTCGCCCGGTCGAGCTCCGCCGAGCCTGCGCCTGTCGCGACCAGGATGCCGGTACAATGAATGCCGCCACGGCAGGATGAGCACTCGCCCGGGTGGTGAAACTGGTAGACACAGCGGACTTAAAATCCGCCGACGCCGAAACGCGTCGTGCCGGTTCGAGTCCGGCCCTGGGCACCATTCGATCGATTGCCGGTGGTTCTGACGTCCCGCTACCAGGACATCTTCCGTGGATCCGGCTTCCGGATGAATCCCGTCCTCACGCTCGCCCTGCGCAGCCTGGTTCGCAATCGCCGGCGCAGCGCGATTGCGTTGGCCGCGGTGGGTTTCGGCGTTGCCGCGCTCATTCTCGCCGACGGCTTCGTCGACTCGCTGCTGGTCAAACTGCGCGAGGACACGATCTATTCACAGCTCGGCCATATCCAGATTCGGGATCCGAAGTTTGGCGAATTGGGCTTGAGCGAGCCCTACGGCCACCTTCTCCCGACGGCTGACGGGGATATGGCGCCCGTCGCGCGCCTTCCCCATGTGCGCGTCGTCGCTCCGCGACTGGCCTTGAGCGGGCTTGTCAGTCTCGGCGACACGACGCTGTCTTTTACCGCGGACGCGATCGACCCTGCCAAGGAAGCGATGTTCGATCGCGGCCTGGCGATCACCGAGGGCGCCGCACTCGGCGCCGATGACAAGGAGGCGGTCATCCTGGGTGAGGGCCTCGCCGCGAATCTGGGGGCGAAGACGGGCGATAAGGTCGTACTGCTGGTCAATGCCGCTACCGGCACGCTGAACGCCCGGGAGTTCGTCGTCCGAGGCACGTTCAGCTCGATCTCGAAGCTATACGACGACACAGGCCTGCGGCTGCCGCTCGCATCGGCCCAGCGTCTGCTCCGCATCAGCGGCGCGCAGCAGTGGGTCGTTCTGCTTGACGACACCGATAAGACGGCGGCGACGCTGGAGGGCCTTCGCGCCGTCCTCCCCAAGGCGCGTTTCGCCCTGACGCGATGGGACGACGAGGCGGACTTCTACCACAAGACGGCGCAGCTGTTCGCGCGCCAGTTCGGCTTCATACGCGTCGTCGTCACCGCGATCATCGTGCTCAGCATCCTCAATACAATGACAATGAACGTGCTCGAGCGAACCTGGGAGATCGGCGTGATGCTGGCGCTCGGAGACTCGCGCCGACAGGTGCTTGCCTTGTTCGCCTGCGAGGGCGCGCTGCTCGGATTCGCCGGCGGTCTCCTCGGGGCCGCGCTGGGGCTGGCGGCGGCAGCGGTGTTGAACGCAGTAGGTATCCCGATGCCCGCCCCGCCCGGCATGAGCCACGGCTTCGATGCCGGGGTCCTGGTATCGGCAGCCCAGGTTGCTGCCGCCTTCGCCATCGGCTGCGCCGCCGCGGCAATCGCATCGCTGCCCCCTGCGGCGCGCGCATCCCGCCTGCGGGTCGTGGACGCGCTTCGCGTGACTCACTGACGTGCCCCGCCGTCCCGACAACAGGCGTTTACAGCCCGATTGGAGAGCGCTCGGCGCGCTGCTCAAGCTCGCGGCGCAGAACGTGCTGCGGCAGCGCGGCCGCAGCGCGACGGCGCTGATCGCGATCGCCCTCGGCGTCGCGTCGCTGATCGTTGCCGGTGGATTCATCCACGACGTCTATATCCAGATGGGCGAGTCGATCATTCACTCGCAGTACGGTCATCTTCAGATCTACAGGCGCGGGTACGTTCAACACGGAACGCAGCATCCGACCGACTATCTGATCGATGATCCTGATGCGGTAATCCAGCGCATTCAGGCTTTGCCCCGTGTTGCAATCGTGCTGCCCCGATTGCATTTCACCGGCCTGGCTAACGCCGGCGGCGCCGACTGGGCGATCGTCGGAGAAGGCATCGAGCCGAAGCTCGAAAATCAGCTTGGCACCTACGTCCAGCTCGTCAGCGGCCGGCTGCTGCGCGAGGACGATCGCGATGCCGTCATCGTCGGCGATGGCGTGGCAAAGGCCCTTCGATTGTCGAGCGGTCAACCGATAACGTTGAGCATAAGCACCCGCGCGGGGGCATTGAACACCGTCGATTTTCAAGTGGTTGGAATCTTTCGCTCCTATTCGAAGGAATTCGACCAGCGCTCGATCCGCATGCCGCTGAAGGCAGCCAAGGATCTGCTGGCCACGAGCGCGGTCAACGAAATTGCCGTTGCGCTCACCGACACGGCCGCAACCGATGCAACTGCCTCGCTGGCAGACGCGAGCATCGGCCAGCTCGGATACGAGGTTCGCAGCTGGCGCGACCTCGCGGATTTCTACAACAAGACGGTTCACCTCCTCGAGCGGGAATTCGCCTTTCTCGTGGGCGTGATGCTGCTGATGATCGTGCTGTCCGTCGCCAACACGATCAACACTGCGGCGTTCGAACGCCTTCCCGAATTCGGCACGATGCTGGCGCTCGGCGACAGGCGTCGGGATGTCTTTCGCTTGATCATGCTCGAGTGCACGATCCTCGGGATGCTGGGCAGCCTGCTCGGGCTCGGCATCGGGGTCGCGCTTGCTCTTGCCTTGTCCGCGCTCGGTATTTCGATGCCGCCGCCGCCGAACACGGACCTCGGCTATACCGCGCTGATACGGATCGTGCCCGGCGTGATTTTCGGCGCCGTGGCGGTGGGAGTCGTTGCCGCGATGCTGGCGGGTGTCTTTCCGTCGCTGCGCATTGCGCGAACCGCGCCGGCGGAGGCGCTGCGGATGGCGCTGTGAGGCCCGCGAAGCGGATGGGCGGCGCCCTAGAGCCGCTTTAAATAATCCTTGTTGAACACCTTGTCGGGCAGATCCCGGAGGCGAAGGCCTGAATACGACAGCAGCGATTGCCCCTTCTTGACCGCGTCCTCGATCAACACCTCGGTCGGCCGGATCTTCCCGCCCAATGGCTTGAAGGCGCTGTAGGTCGCCGTCTTGAGCAGGCGTCCGGAGATCGCATAGAACTCCGCCTTGAACGGATGGAATGTCTTTTGCTCGACCCAGTAGACGACGCGATGGTAGGCCACAGCCGAATCGTTGGCCTCGAGCTCCAGCACATAGCAAGCCTCGTCGCCGCACGGGTCGTAGCGAAGGACCTTTGCCGTGTAGTCGCCGCTGAAGTTCGCACGGGCGACGTCGCCGTTGGCAACCTGCCCGACCAGCCGCTGGGACAGCGACAATCGAATCGGCTGCGAAACATCCGGCATGAACACCCACAGGTCGCGTCCGCGCATCAGAAGCGCCTGCCCGCGCTCGGATTCCGGTTCGACGGTCAGGACGATCGCGGCTTCATTGCCCTTGGCGAGGATCCGATAGCGTCGGCCTTCCGGCTCGCTGTCGCCGGTCTTCGAGACGATCTGCACCTCGACCTGAAATGACTCTTTGGGAAAGCGTACTTCGTCCGCCTTTTCCACGACCTCCTGAGGCGAGGGCTCCGCCGCCGGCGCTGCCGCAGCGACCGGCATCGATACCGGCAGCATCGCGACTGCCAAACAGCCTATACTCCACCGGCGTAGCAGGCGGCCGGCCCGGCTGCGATGAGACGCGCTCAACCTCGCTCCGCGCGCCGCTGATGCATTGGTGGGCCTTGGCTCGGGTGACATCGAATGGCAACAACTCCAACCGTCGAACGGCCCGATTATAGGGCGCACGCAGCCGCGACGCCCGCCGTCCCGGCGGCGATGGTGGTCCGCGTCGAGCAGGTCACCAAGCAATACAGTCTCGACGGCCAACGGGTCACTGCGCTAAGCGGCGTCAGCGTGAACATCGAAGAAGGCGTTTTCCTGGCGATCGCCGGCCCGTCGGGCAGCGGGAAGTCGACGTTGCTCAACCTGATCGGCTGCATCGATACGCCGACTTCCGGCGGTGTCTGGATCGACGGCGAAGACGTTGCGAAGCGGACTCCGGACCAGCTCGCGGGTCTGCGGGCGCGCGCCATCGGATTCGTCTTTCAGAGCTTCAACCTGTTTCCGGTCCTGACGGCGGCGGAAAATGTCGAGTACCCGCTGCTGAAACGCTCCGAGATCGCGGCGAGCGAGCGCGCGGAACGGGTTCGGAAATACCTGGATCTGGTCGGACTCAAGAAATTCGCCGAGCATCGCCCCAATCAGCTCTCGGGCGGGCAGCGGCAGCGGGTGGCGATCGCCCGGGCGCTGGTGACCCATCCGCGCATCGTGCTGGCCGACGAACCGACGGCCAACCTCGATCACAAGACGGGCAAGCGCATCCTGCGGCTGATGAAGAAAATCAATCGCGCGACCGGGACGACGTTCGTGTTTTCGACCCACGACCAGAAAGTGCTGAACATGGCCGACCGCCGGGTCGACCTGGAAGACGGGGAGATCGTCCGCCTGGGGATGCGCGTCGCCGATAAATGGGTTTTTGCGCTCGAGCGGGGGTCCGATGCGCTGATGGCCGACGAGGACGTCCCCGGCCCGCCGTCGGTCCCCGCTGGCTGAACCTTCGGAGGCTGTCGGATGGGTTTACAGTCGACCGTCAGCCTCGCTCGGTTCGTTGGCTTAAGCCCATGTTTAGCAATGGAATAGGCAAAATGGCACAATCACTGCTTCTAATCCGGCGCACGAGTCATATGTCAGGCCTAAAGGAGCATTCATGAAATTTGCAACCACTATCCTCGGCGCCGCACTGGGTGCCTTCCTGTCGATGGCGGCTTCAGCCGCGCCGATTCCGCTGCCCCCCGGGTTCCTCCAGCTTTCGGACAATGATGCCGAATACCTGATCAATTCGGACGGCTCGAGATGCACGAGCGGCGTCGCCCCGGACTGTACCGTGGACGTCGGCGACCGGCTGCACGGCATCTTTGATATCCAGTCGATCGAAGGGCTGAACCCTCCGTCGACTGCCAATACCCCGTTCGGCGGGAATGAGTTGACCGGGATATTCGACATCACGGTAACCAGCAAAACCTTGGTGGGAACAAACTGGATTTTTACCTTCGCCCCTACCGGCAACCTTGGCAATGGCGGCGCTGGCATCGTGATGTACTACGATCCTCTCCAGGATTACGAGCGCGTCGGTTGCGCGACCGTCGCCATCTGTGAGGCGACCGCCACAAACGGCTCGGTCTGGATGGCATTCGGCTTCACTGATGCGACCAACTTCTGGGTTTCGAGCAGCCCGACCGATAACATTGCACTAATTGGCGCACAGACCCCGCCGGGGGAGGTCGGGTCGTACAATGCGTCCCTTAATATCTTGGTTAACAACAGCGGCTACACATTTACCCCGAAGCTTTGCACCATTCTAGGCACTCCCTTTAGCGATGTTTCTGACGCGTGCGCCTCGGGCGGTCTGGTCGGGATCGCCGGCATAGACACGCCTTTCGACAGCTTCAGCAACGTCGACTTCACGCTGAAAAGAACAGTTCCGGAGCCGGCATCGCTGGCCCTGTTGGGACTCGGCTTGGCTGTGGTCGGATTCGCCCGGCGCAAGCTCGGCTAAGCCTTCGATCTCAAGGAGTACCTGAATGGCCCGCTCGTTTGACGAGCGGGCCATTTTCTTTGGCCCCGGCAAGGCTCCAAGCGACAGCGCTGACCGGGCCCTGGTTTTGGTGGTCCGGACGTATGCCTTATCATTCCGGCATGCCCCGACTGGCGCTTTTCCCCGAGATATTGCGCGAAGCCTTTGGCTCCCGCACCTTGCCCCGCGAGCCCGAGCCCGACCTGGTGATGGATGGACCGGACCAGGTCCTCGCCTTTGCCGAAGCCGGACGCAGCGACGGGGTCATGGCGGCGTCCTATCTTTTCAATTCGGCCCGAATCAGCCAGGTCATCCAGGGTTGCCGCTCGGTCGTCGATCTGGGCTGCGGCCCGGCCACCCAGTTGGCCCAGGTAGCGGGGCTGCACCCCGGCGTGGAATTCGTCGGCATCGACCTGTCGGCGGCGATGCTGGCCAACGCCGAAGCGCACGTTCGCGAATTGGGCTTGACCAACGTACGCTTTATCCACGGCGACATCACCGAGATTCCAGGGGTCGCCGATCGATCCTCCGACGCCGTGATCAGCACGCTGGCGCTGCACCACTTGCCCACGGGCGAGCACCTGCGCCAGTGTTTTCGCCAGATTCAGCGCGTACTCAAGCCGGGCGGAGCGGTGTACGTGGCCGACCTAGGGCGCCTCAAGTCGCTTAAATCCATTCTGTACTTCGCGTACATGAACGCAAAGCATCAGCCCCACATCTTTTCGCTGGACTACGAGCGCTCGCTTCGCGCCGCGTTCCTGGCGACCGATTTCGACGCCTTGTGCCGGGAGTATCTGCCGGACAGCATGCGCGTCTACACGCCTTACGCCTTGCCTATCCTCATTCTGGCCAAGACCGCGGATCGGCCCATTTCGTCGCAGCTTCGAACCCAGTTGCGGGAAATGCGGCGCAAGCTCAACTCGCGGTATCGGCGGGATCTGGACGACATCCGGCGGTTCTTCCGATGGGGCGGGCTTGGCGATGATCCCTTCCGCCCAGCACGATAAGGGCCGAGAGACCGACCCGCGCCGGCTTCCGGAAGCGGTGACATTCCTGGCGGAGGCGGCTCGCGCGGCCCCGTCGGCCGACAATAGCCAGCCGTGGCGCTTTCGCTGGGGCAAAACCTTCGATGTCTATTTTCGACCGGCGACCGGCGAGCACGAACTGCTTCCTGCCGAGCATCCCGCGACGCAACTCGCGCTGGGAGCCGTCATCGAGAATCTGGCGCACGCAGCGGTCGCGATCGGGTTGCCCTTCGACGCAGCGGCCGTCAAAGCCGCCCCGGCGCAGCCCATTGCAGAGTTGACGATCGACACCGCCGCCACCGTTCCGCACGACGCGCGCTCGCTCCCGCTCTTTGGCCGACACACCAATCGCTTTCCGTTCGCTTCCTCGCCGCTGCCGGCTTCGCTGCTTCAGTGGGCATCCGGGCAACGCGAAGGCTCGGCGACATGCCTGGTGTGGGAAGACCGTAAACACCTCCGCGCCCTTTCCCGGCTGGTAAGACAGGCGTCCGAGGCCCGCTTCCAGACGCAAGAGATCCACGAGTGGCTGGGCCAGAGCCTCCGGTTCACGTCCGACGAAGTGGCCCGCGGCGACGGACTCGACGTCGCGACCTTGCATCTGCCACCGGGGGGCCGCCAGATGCTCCGCGCCACTCGTGACTGGAAGCGGATGCGACTGTTCAATCGATTCGGGGCTTACAAGGGATTCGCTCGGGCCGAGGCGGCAGCGGTGAGCAAAGCTCCGGCGCTTCTGGCCATTCTGGCTTCCGACGCGCCCGGTTCCGCCATCGCTGGCGGCCGCCTGCTCGAGCGCGTGTGGATTGAGTTGAACCGGCAGGGTGTCGGAGTGCAACCGTATTTCGTGATCACCGACCAGCTTTACCGCTTGCAATGCGGGAGCGTCCCATCTCGCCTGATACCGCTGGTCGAGAGGACCAAGGAAGCGCTCGATGCAATGCTAGGCAGCGACGACAGGCGGATGCTTATTCTGCTGCGTATCGGCCGGCCCAAGGTCCAACCGCCCAGGGCGCTGCGTCTCCCACTCTGGACGATACTCTCCGACAATCGCGCTCAAGCGATCTCGCCTTGAAGAAAATGCCACCGCACAAGCGTTCTCTTTTGCCCGAGTCCCGGGGTCGCGCGACGAATCCGGGCCGGTCGGAGCGACGCGCGGGTTTCTACGAGAGGCGAATTGTGTCAGAATGCTACAGCTTAGGTAGCACAGTACGCTCGAGATCGATCGCCTTGCACCAACCCTCAGACAAATCCCGCTTCAGGGAAACGATACGCGCACCGCGTGCGCGTCCCCTCCTCGCCGCGTCAACACGCAATGCGCGGGAGGTCGCGGAATGAAGCCGCTGCGCAAGGAAGCTTTCGCACAGCCCGCCCCTGCTGATCCACCACCTTCGCGCGTCTTCGGTAACACCATCATCGCAGTGCCCCACCCGGGCGAGATGCAGCAGCTGTGTCTGGACGACGGGGGCACAGGCTGGCCGCAACCGGGCGGCCAGAAATTATTCAAGATCCGTCTCGCCGACAGCGTCACCGGTCACCGCAAGTCGGCGAGTTTTCTGGTGAAGCGGCGTTATGCCTGGCGCGGCTACGACGTTGGTGGCGGCGTCCTCGGTGTTCAGCCCAACCGCATCACCCTGTCCGCATGCGACCGTGACGAGACGATTGCGACGATCTCGGTGGGACTCGATTCTGTCATCGGTCTGTTTGTCGACCAGTTGTATCGCAAGGAAGTCGATCGAGTCCGCGCGCAATATCGCAGAGTCTGCGAATTCACCAAGCTTGCCATCGACGGAAGCATACGCTCCAAGCAGGTGCTGGCCTCTTTGTTTCATATCGCGTATATCCATGCGCGACGCGTCAATTACTGCACCGACCTGTTTGTCGAAGTCAATCCGCGTCACGTGCTTTTCTACAAGCGCATGCTGGGATTTACCCAATACGGCGCGGAGCGGCTGGATGCCCGCGTGAAGGCCCCTGCCATTCTGCTGCGGCTCGATCTCGGCTTCGCGGAACAGCAGATTGCCGAGCTGGGCGGCCATCTGGAACTGGCCCGCGTCAAGAAGTCGCTCTATCCGTATTTCTTTTCCCGACGCGAGGAAGCCGGCATCGAGCGGCGCCTCCGCCAGCTCGGCTGAGTTCTGCTAACATCGCACGCGCCTTACCCAGTCGAGCAGTGCTGGGGCAAAGTCAACCAGGATCAGCTTCCCGCATCGTTTTCGTGACGATGCGCGCGAACGATCGGGCATAACGCTGAGGCTCACCATGGTCAGTCGTGCGGCCGCCGGAGGGGATACGATCGTTGCGATCCCACGGGCCCGCAAGCTTCAGACGCTGGTCCATGATCTGGGAGAATCTGCAGCCGGGGAGTCGACGCAGAATAACCAGATCAAGATCCGGCTTGCGAACAGCGGAGGTCTCCGCAGCAAGGCAAGCTATCTGATCAAGACTCGCTATGCCTGGCGCGGATACAAGGTCTCCTCGTTATCCAACAACCCCGCCAACCGCATGACGGTCGCAGCCTTTGACGGCGATCGGCCGATCGCGACGATCACTGTCGGCGTCGACTCCCCGGCCGGGCTCGCGGTCGAATCGCTTTATCCCTCTGAAGTCAAGGCATTGCGAACGTCCGGCTGCTCGCTGTGCGAGTTTACGAAGCTCGCGGTCGATAACATGGTCCGGTCGAAGGCGGTGCTGGCGGCAATATTTCACCTCGCGTATATCTATGCGCACCGCATGCGGCAGTGCACCGATCTCCTGATCGAGGTCAATCCTCGCCATGTGAAGTTCTACGAGACGATGCTGGGATTCACGACTTGCGGCGAGGAAAAGATGGATCCTCGCGTCAATGCTCCGGCGCTATTGCTGCGGCTGGATCTTTCCTACGCCAAGGCGCAGATCGCCCGCCTGGGTGGGCATGCCGAGCTCGCGACTGAGATCCGCCTGCTGTATCCGTATTTTTTCTCGACGCAGGAGGAAAAAGGGATCGAGGGGCGCCTGCGGGCAATCGAGTGATCTGACTTGTGTCCTGGCAGCCGGATCAGCGCGGCGGCGCCGACCGCATCCGGGTGAATTGTCGCTTGGCGAGTGCAAACAGCGTGCGTTGCAAAGGATGGCGATATCCGCCCGGGCGCCATGTCGAAACCAGCTTGTTTCGATACGCATCGAAATGGATGCCACGCGGTGCCGCGGCAACGTTCCCTCGGCCCAGCAGGATCTTGAGCGCCTCGGTCCCGGCGATGCCGGCACAGATCTGGCAGGCCATTACTGTGGAGGGGCCGCGGCCGGCGGCGAGGTCGACAAACGACGGATCGACCAGATATCGCCGATGCAGCATCGCTGGAGCGAGGCCGATCAGAAATTTCAGCGGTTTGTCAGCGGCGGCACCGCGGGCGAATCCAAAATATCTTTCGAAGCCCATCTTGCCGGGCATGAAGTTCAACAAAGCCGCGCCCATGCCGATTGGAGCGACCGTCGTTGCGGGAATGCGGTGTTTCGCGCAGGCCGCGAACACGGCCTCACGAGCCGCAAAGGCAAAAAAATCCAGCCCGTCGATGAAAAGGTCCGCGCCATCGACGAATGCGGTTACGTTATTGGCGTTGACGCCCTCGGGGTAGGTGACGATATCGACCTCGGGATTGATATCCCGCGCCATAGCCATCATCACATCGAGCTTGGGCTTCGCAAGCGAGGTCAGCGTAGCGCCGATTTGCCGATTGAAGTTGACCAGCTCGAACGTATCGAACTCGGCCAAGCGAAACCGGCCCACGCCCAGGCGTACCAGCGTGAGCAGATGCAATCCGCCAACACCGCCGAGTCCCGCGATCGCAACGCACTTTCCGCGCAACGTTTGTTGCTCCCCCGGCGTGAGCCAGCCGAGGTTGCGCGCAAACGCGGTGTCATAGTCGAATGCTGCGATCATCAGGCCTCGTTCCGACCGGTCGCTAGAAGTTATAGCGGACTTCGGTATAGACGCGGTCGCGATTGCTGAACTGCCCAAAATAGCCCAGTGGCGGGCCGTTGAATACATCGACGCCAAACTGCAATCGCCAGTTTTTCGCTGGATTCCATGACAGTCGCGGCCTGAACATCCAATCGGAGCGATTCAGGCTGCCAATCCATAGGGCCTGAGCCTCGAGCTGTTCGGTCAGCTTGTGCTGGACCAGCACGCTGAACCCGGATTCGTGCTGCTTGTAGATGATATCCGGGTCATGGTCGATGAATTGCCGCTGGAACAGCTGGAAATTCAGGCGGGTCTCGGTCGGGAGCACGAAATCGAGGCCGACGATCCAATCCAGAGTGTTCTGCGGCACCACGCCGTCGTCATCGGAAATTCGAGTCACATTGAATTTCCGGCCGCGCGTATATACGGTTTCCGCCTTGAATACGGCGGGACCAAGATCCTTTGACAGCGTGCCGCCGAACTGGTCGATTCGGTCGTGTCGCGCCTGGTAGACGAACGCTGGCTCGGGCATCGTCACGACTGCGCGATAGAACGTCGGCGCGGCATCGATGCTGCCGTAATAGAAAGCGGCGCCGTCCCATCCGTTGCGCACGTTCGAGAGTCGCACGCCGTAATCGGTATGCTCCAGTGTCCGGTTCGGAAACTGCTCGTTGCTGTACAGCGTGGCGAATCCCGGCGGCGGCGGCGGCACCGCCGGGTAGAATTCGGCGCCCGGCTTGCCGATTTCATCGTAGCTCTGGACCGGAATCCATATGAGCTCAGCGTGGAAGTCATCCTTGAAGTATTCCGCCCGCATCGCCCACTGCGGTATGCGCAGGACTTCGAACTCGGGCAGGATGAACTCACGCAGGTCCTTGGCGGAAACGACATCGGCAAAGAACAGGCCGACCATTTCGCCCCACACGATATGCTGCCTGCCAAGGCGGAAATCCCAATCACCGGCACTCGCGTCGATGTAGTTTTCGCGCAATAGGGCGTTGAATTGCTGGTCGCGGCGGACATCGGCGGGATAGAAATTGGTCAGGTCGAACACGGCGTTGTAATCGAGCCGCACGCTCGCCTTCCACTTGACCTGCTCGCTCAGACTGCCTTGCGCGCCCAATTCCGCACGGGTCAGGAACTGCGACCAATGCGCCGGTGAGGCATAGGTATAAGCGAGTTCGGACTGCACAAACCCGTGCCAGCCGGAAAACGCGTTTGCCCCGGCTTTGTCGGGTTCCTTCTCGTCCTCGAATAAGGCGTCAGGCGAAAGCGCTGCCAAAACGAAAGGGCGGGCGCCCGCGCTCGGGGACTCGTCGCTTCGCGGAGGCGGCTCGGAACCGGCTATCGCCGGGCGAAGAATCAGCATGCAGCATGCGGCGACGATGCCGCCAAGCCAATGTTGTGCTCTACCGCCGCGCATCATGGCGCCCCCTTTGATTGGCCGCGCGGCTCAACGGACAGCGTTGCGACCATTTAGCTGTTGCCCGACGTGTCACCCTGAACGGCGAGCCACCTGTCTCGCGGGTTGGCCTCGCAACCGGCTTCCCGACTGCGGCGCCTACGCCTCAAACGAAGCGAAGTATAGGGGAACGGGCGACCGAATTCAGGCCCTTGGCGCTTTTCGAAGGCCCGCCCACCGCTGCACGGCCCACGATCGGCCTCGCGCGGGCCCGGTCCTGTCTCTGCTTGTCCTACAATGGTTTCATCCATCCGCCGATGGGCAGCGCGGCAGCCGCGGGCGAAAATCCCTGCGCTACATGCGGCCTAACGAAAATTCTCGCATGCCAACGACAAGGGCCGATCACCGGCCGGGAGGCACGATGAACAGCGCGCGGCACGCCTGGCGCAATTCGCTCGGCCTGGTCGCGCTGGCTGCGCTGCTGCTAGCCGGATGCGCGACCCTGCCCCCAGGGTCCGACTACCCCAAGGCAGCCTCCAACGCGCTCACCCATCCCGAGCAGACGCGCCTCGGGCGGCAGCTCGCGGCGGCGTCGGCCGCGCACGCCGGACTTTCCGGATTCCGCCTGCTGCCGGTCGGCATCGACAGCTTCCTGCTGCGCATGGAGATGGCGCAGCAGGCCGAGCGCACGCTGGACGTCCAGTACTTCGTCATCGAAAACGACGACACGGGCAAGCTGATCCAGGAGGCGTTGCTGCAGGCCGCCGATCGCGGCGTGCGCGTGCGCGTGCTGCTCGACGACGAGGGATCTCGCGGGCGCACGGTCAAGCTGACGCCGCTTGCGGCGCATCCCAATATCGAGTTGCGGGTGTTCAACCCGGCGGTGTACCGGGGCCAAGTGGAGTTTCTAGAGTTTCTCCACAACGTCGAGTTGCTCGGCGATGCGATCCGCTTGAACCGTCGGATGCATAACAAGCTGTTTGTCGTCGATAACGAGATCGGCATCATCGGCGGCCGCAATATCGGCGATGCGTACTTTCAGGAAGGGCGCGACCTCGATTTCGGTGACTATGACGTCATTGCCGCCGGTCGCGTGGTGAAGGACATGTCGGCGAGCTTCGATGATTTCTGGAACAGTCCGCTGGCTATTCCGATCGAGGCGCTGTTCGGCGGCAAGGCGTCGGAACAGGCGCTGGCCGATTATCGCAATGCGCTGGCGCAGCACCACACCGCCATGAACGACAAGGACTACATGCGGAGGCTGGCCGGCGGCGAACCGCTGCGCCCGCTGCTCGGCGGCAACGCGCCCTGGGTGTGGGCGCGTGCCGAAGTCGTGTATGACAGCCCGCAAAAAAACAAAGTCGAGGACGGCGACGAGCCGGGACGCCTGCTACGTCACCGGCTGGGCAAGAGGGTCGAAGAGGCACGTACCGAGCTCCTTATCGTTTCCCCTTATCTAGTGCCCGGGGATGCGGGCGTGAAGTTCCTCGCAAAGCTGCGCGAGCGCGGCATGCAGGTCCGCATACTCACCAATTCGCTTGCATCGACCGATATGCCAGTCGTCCACTCCGCCTACCAGAAGTACCGGATTCCATTGCTCGAAAGCGGCGTCGAGCTCTACGAAGTACGGCCGATACTCGGACAGCCGGTAGTGCGCGGCGACGCGCTGAAATCACCGAGCGCCGGGCAGTTCGCCCTGCACGCCAAGGTATTTGTGTTCGACCGGCAGCGCGTCTTTGTCGGATCGATGAATCTCGATCAGCGTTCGCTACACGTCAACACCGAGGTCGGCGTGATCATCGACAGTCCCGATCTGGCCCGGCAGGTCGCCGCACGCTTCGAGGCAATAGCCCGGCCGGCCAACAGCTACGTGCTCGCCCTCGACGGAACGAATGTCGCAGGGGCCCCGGCACTCACCTGGCGCACATTGGAAGACGGTAAACCGGTCGAATATCGCCAGGAGCCTGCGGCATCGATCTGGCGCCGGGTGAAGGTCGACACGCTGTCGATGCTTCCGCTGGACGAGCTGCTGTGAACGGACGCCTCCCGATCGAGAGCACAGCCGTCCCGGCAGCGCGCGCGAAGCGCGCAGGGACATGGCTGGTCGCATGCTCGCTGGCGGCGCTCGCCGTTTCCGGCTGGGCCGCTACGGCCGACGAGGACATCGTCGTGCATGCCAAGAAAGAGGGCCCGGAAGTCGTCGTCGAAGTCGATTGCCCGGTGCGGGCTCCGGTCGTGACGGTCTGGGACGTGCTGACCGATTACGACAACATGAGTCGATTCATTTCGAACCTCCAGTACAGCGGCGTCCAGGGACGAGTCGACAACGTGCTCAAAGTGCGGCAGTCGGGCAAGGCAACGCGGGGGCCATTGAGCATCACGTTCGAGAACGTGCGCGAAGTGGAGCTGCGGCCCTACACCGAAATCCGCTCGCGCCTGATCAGTGGCGACCTCAAGGCGTCCGCGTTCACGACGCGGCTCGTCGAAGTCGATGGGCTTGTGCATATCATCAACAGCGGACGCTACACGCCGAAAATGTGGGTTCCTCCACTGGTCGGCCCCGCGCTGATCGAAGCGGAGACGCGAAAACAGTTCGCGGAAATCAGGACGGAAGTCCTCCGGCGCAGCGAACGCCGCGCCGCCGAGCTTGCGCCGCGTTAGCCGAACCGCCACCATTCCCAGCTGGCGGACCGCGTTGAAATGATCGGGCGCGCATGGACTTCCTGTTAACGGTTTGGCAGTTTATCGGCAATCTCGACAACGAGCTCGCCCTGCTGCTGCTTAACTACGGCGGATGGATCTACCTGATCCTGTTCCTGATCATATTTTGCGAGACCGGGCTGGTCATCGCCCCGTTCCTGCCGGGCGACTCGTTGCTGTTCGCTTCGGGCGCGCTCTGGGCGGCCTCCGACATGCCTGTCGAGCTGCTCGGACTGACGCTGATCACCGCATCGTTTTGCGGCGACAACTGCAATTACTGGATCGGCCGCCTGTTCGGGAGCCAGATAGCCAAAAAAACGCATTCGCGATTCCTGAACCGCCGGGCCCTCGAGCGAACGCACGAGTTCTATGCGCGTCACGGCGGCAAGACGATCATCCTCGCGCGATTCGTTCCGATCGTGCGCACCTTTGCCCCTTTTGTTGCAGGTATCGGGCATATGGACTACCGACGCTTCCTGCTGTTCAGTGTGGCCGGGGCGGTGCTATGGGTGGGCGTGCTGGTGTGTGGCGGCTACCTGTTCGGCAAACTGCCGATGGTGCAGGACAATTTCGCGCTGGTGATCGTCGCGATCATCGTGTTCTCCCTGGTCCCCGTCGCGGTCGAGTACATGCGCGCGCGGCTGCGGCGCTAGCGGCGCGTACCTTGTTGTCCCGCCCCGGGCGACGCGCATTCGCCTGGCCGGCTCTTGTGCGCTATGCTGTGCTGCTGCTGGCCCATGGGAGCGCGAGTGAAAGTGGCAATTTGTCTTGCCCTGGCGGCGCTTCTTAGCGCCTGCATTCCTATCGGCATCCGCGGCACGTCGATCGTCGATGCCGGCACCCAGCGTCCGGTCGCGGCGTCGCCGTCTGCAGACGCCGCGCCAAACTCACCGGCCCCTCGGGCGGCAGATCGACGCGCCTGAATAGCGGTGCATCCGGCGCGCCGCGTCGTCGCTAGCGCTTGCCTCCGGGCATCGACTGCTGGGCGCTTCGCGCAAAGTCGCCCATCAGGCGCTGCATCGACGAGAACGCCGTGCCGCCGGAAGCCATTACGCCCTGCATAGCGTCGACCAGGTTCTGCGCCTGCTTTAAATCCGGCATCATCGCCATCATCGCCTTGGCCTCCTTGGCGCCCGGCACACCGCTCATCTGCTCTTCCATCAGCGCAAACAGCCGCTTCTGCATCTCCACGATCATCTCGAACATCTGGCCCCAGTAGTGCATCGCCTTTTCGACGGCTTCCTGCGTCACGCTCTGCCCGGCGGCGACCAGCGCCTGCGGATCGCCAGCCTCGGCGGCATGGCGCGCCGCTTTTTTCTGCATCGAACGCGCCTGCTCCTCTCCCTCGAACTGCAGCCGGCGCAGCTTGGCCGTGCTCTCGATCGCTGCATTGATCACATCGAGCGCAATTTTCGCATTGGCGCGATAGAGCTCGAACGCCTGCTCCGGCGTCATCAGCTTGCCCATTTTCGAGAGGTCGCCGAATGCACCGGCACGCGGCGCGTCGAACGGCGACGGCTGCTTGGCCGCCGTCTTCGCGCGGGGCTTGCGCGCTTTGCTTCCGGCGGCCCTGGTGCGGCGTGCCGTACTCGACGACGATTTGGTGGCCATGGTAGGGACTCCTCGAGGCTGAATGGAAAAACGACCCAAGAACGGCTTGCGCCGCAGACATCTGGGTGCCTGGTGATGTGCGCTTATTGCACGCCTTGGCGCCGCTCCAGTCAACGGGAAAGCGACGCACGCTCCCGGCGGCACGCCAGCGCAGGTTAGAATCGCCATTCCCCCCATGGTTCCGATGCACAAGCTGCAAGCGATCGTCGCCGCCCAGCCGCGCGGGACGCCGCGCGCGCCGCCGTTGTGGAACGAGCTCGTCGACCCCGACGTGCGAGCCCTGGCCGCGCTGATCGCATCGCCGTTGCTGATCGCCGACCATGCGGCGCCGATCGCCACTTTGACCGATGCCTGGCGCATCGAATCGCTCCGCTTGCGCCACGGCTGGCTGCTCGATCTGGACGCGGCGCCGCAGCGCCTGCGCGAACATCTGGCGGCTTCCAACGCGCGCCAGCTCGGCCGCTACGCCGAGGCGCTGTGGCGCTTCTGGTTCGCCCATCTGCCCGGGGCGCGTCTGCACGCCGCCGGCTTGCCCGTCAAGGACGCGCTCGCGGTTCGCGGCGAATTCGATTTCATCGTATCGCTGCCGGGCCTCCCCGAAGTGCAGCACTTGGAGATGGCGTACAAGTTCTATCTCTACTGCCCGCCGGGGGACGACTTTTCGCGCCTGTTCGGACCCAATGCCGCCGATCGGCTCGACCGCAAGTGGCAGCACATGCTCGACGTGCAATTGCCGCTGTCGCAGACCGAGCTCGGCCGCGCGGCGCTGCCTCAGGACGTCGGCCGGGTGACCCCACGGGCCTGTCTTCAGGGTTGGTTGTTCTATCCGCTGGCGACAGGGTCGACCGCGCCGATTGCCGGCGTGTCGCCGGCGCACTGGCGCGGGTGGTGGTGCCGAAGCGACGACTGGCGCAGCCACGGCGCGCCCTGGACCGAGCTCGCCGGGGCATGGAGCTTGCTGCCGCGGCGCGCGTGGATCGCGCCGGCGGCGGTCGATGATCCGCAGGCGATGCTCTCGCCGGACGCTTGCCGGACAAGGATCGATGCACATTTCGCAGCCTCGTCACAAGCTCAACTAGTCGCCGGCCTGCAGCGCGCATCAGATGGAATCTGGCGCGAGACGGTCCGCATATTCGTCGTGGCGCCGCACTGGCCACGGGGCAGCGCCGCGACGTAGCGGCAGCACCATCGATCGGAAAAGCCTATGCACTGCTTTGCACTCTGGGTGGAATTCGACCTGCGTCCCGGGCATCTCGCCGCGTTTCTCGAGGCTGCCCGACTCGACGCCGAAGGGTCGGTCGGCAACGAGCCCGGGTGCCGGCGCTTCGACATCCTTCAGGATCCGGCCTCGCCCGATCGCGTGTGCTTCTACGAGGTGTACGACGACGAAGCGGCGTTCCTGCGCCACCGCGACATGCCGCATTTCAAGACTTACTTCGCGGCGACCGAGCCGATGATCGCGGCCAAGCGGGTCACCAAGCTGCAGGTCATTCAGCGAGGAAAGGCCTGACGCCGCGCCGGCCTCTAGCCGTTCAGCTGTTGCAGCGCCTGGTCGATGCGATCGACAGCGACGATGGCAATGCCTTCGATCGTCTGCCGGGGCTTGTTTGCCGCTGGAATCAGGGCGCGGGTGAAGCCCAGTTTTGCCGCCTCCCGCAGACGCTCCTGGCCCCGTTGGACCGGGCGGATTTCCCCTGCCAGACCGACCTCGCCAAATACAAGAGATTTAGCGCCCAATGGTTTGTTTTTGAACGATGAATATATCGCCATAACGACCGCCAGATCGGCCGCGGGCTCGCCGATGCGAACGCCGCCGACGGCGTTGATGAAAACGTCGAACAGCCCCGTCTCGACGCCCCCGTGGCGATGCAGCACCGCCAGCAGCAGGGCCAGCCGCTGCGGATCCAGGCCGACCGCCAGGCGCCGCGCCAGTCCACCCTGCACCGGGTCGACCAATGCCTGCACTTCGACCAGCAGTGGCCGCGAGCCCTCGATCGTCGCCAGCACGCAGCTGCCGGCGACAGGATCGGCATGCTGCGACAGGAACAGCGCTGACGGATTGGCGACGCCCTTCAAGCCGCGCTCGGTCATCGCGAACACACCGAGCTCGTTCGCGGCGCCGAACCGGTTCTTGATCGCGCGGACCAGGCGAAAGCTCGAATGGGTATCGCCTTCGAAATAAAGCACGGTGTCGACGATGTGCTCGAGTACGCGCGGTCCGGCGATCGCTCCTTCCTTGGTCACGTGACCGACCAGGATGATGGTGATGGCGTTCTGCTTGGCGAGCCGGGTCAGCTGCGCAGCGCATTCGCGCACCTGGGCGACACTCCCTGGCGCGGACTCCAGCGCTTCGGTGTAGACGGTCTGGATCGAGTCGATGACTACCACACCCGGCTGCAGCGTCCGGATCGCGCCGACGATCGCTTGCAGCTGCACCTCGGCCAGCAGCTCGACGGTCGCGTTGACCAGCCCCAGACGCTGGGCGCGAAGCGCCACCTGCTCGACCGATTCCTCGCCGGTGACGTAAAGAGCGCGACCAAGCTTGCCTGAGCCGCCGAGGGCGGCCATCGCCTGCAACAGCAAGGTCGACTTGCCGATGCCGGGGTCACCGCCAAGGAGCACCACGCCGCCGGACACCAGCCCGCCGCCCAGAACGCGATCGAATTCCTCGATCCCCGTGGGCGTGCGCGCGTTGTCCTGGGTTTCGACGCTGGACAGCGTCCGCACAGCACTCGGCGCGCCGGCCAGCGCCTGGAAGCGCGACGAGGGCGTCGCGGCGATCGTCTCCACCAGCGTGTTCCAGACGCCGCAATTCGGGCATTGACCCTGCCACTTGCTGCTTTGACCGCCGCACTCGGTGCATACGTACGCGGTCTTCGTCTTGGCCATCAGGCCCCGTCGCACCGTTGCCGCATGTCAGCCGAGCTCGTCCGGGTGCACGACAGCGGTGCCCAGCTTGCCGACCACGATCCCGGCCGCCTTGTTGGCGATGCGCACTGCGCTGCCGATATCGGCGTGCGCGCCTAGCAGGGTGCCCACGGTCGCGATCACCGTATCGCCGGCCCCGGAGACGTCGAAGACTTCGCGCCCCTGCGCCGGAATGTGCTGCGCTCCGGCATCGGTGTAGAGCGACATTCCCTCTTCCGAGCGCGTGATCAACAGCGCATCCAGCGCGAGTTCGCTGCGCAGGATCTGCGCCTTTTCCGCGAGTTCGGCTTCGTTGCGCCACGGTCCGACGACCTGGCGGAATTCGGCACGGTTCGGCGTCAGCATCGTCGCGCCGCGGTACCGCAAGTAGGCCTCGCCTTTCGGGTCGACCAACACCGGTTTGCCGGCCGCCTTGGCGAGGGCAATCATGCGCTCGATCTGCGACAGTCCGCCCTTGCCGTAGTCGGAGAGCACGACCACATCGAAAGCGGCCAGCGTGCGCTCGTAGTCCGCGAGCTTCGCCGCCAGCGCCAATGGCGACGGCACGGTCTCGAAGTCGATGCGCAAAAGCTGCTGCTGGCGTCCGATGACACGGAGCTTCACCGTCGTCGGCAGCGAGGGGTCGCGGTGCAGAGACGTATGCACGCTTTCGCCCCGAAGAAGCCTCTCGAGCACATGCCCCGGCTCGTCGTCGCCGATGACGCTGATCAGCGTCACACGCGCGCCCAGCGCCGCGGCGTTGCGCGCGACGTTGGCGGCCCCCCCCGGACGCTCCTCGCTGCGCGCGATCTTCACGACCGGCACCGGCGCCTCGGGCGAAATGCGATCGACGTCACCGAACCAGTAACGATCGAGCATCGCGTCGCCGACAACCAGCACGCGGGCGCGACGGACCGCATCGCGAAAATCGCTGAAGCGCCGCGCGCTCGTAGGCATCAGGGCTTGCTCACGTTGAACGAAACGGCGCTAGCTGCGACCGATCCCGAAATATTCGATGCCTGCCGCACGCACCAGCGCCGGGTCGAACAGGTTGCGGCCGTCGAACAGCAGAGGCTGCTTCAGCTGGCGCCGGATTTCCGCGAACTCGGGACTGCGGAATTCCTTCCACTCGGTGACGACCAGCAGCGCGTCGGCCCCGGCGACGGCGGCCATCGGCGAGCTCGCGAAAGACAGGCCCGCAGTCTGGCCGAAGACGCGCCTCGCCTCGTCGATCGCGACCGGATCGTAAGCCGCAACGGACGCGCCACGCTCGAGCAATCCAGCGATGATCGCGCGCGACGGCGCTTCGCGCATGTCGTCGGTATCGGGCTTGAATGCGAGTCCCCATAGCGCGAACGTCTTGCCGGCAAGATCGTCGCCGAGCCGCGCGACGATCTTGTCGACCAGGCGCGTCTTTTGCGCTTCGTTGACCGCTTCGACTGCCGCGAGAATGCGCAACGGGCGTCCGTGCTGGGCGCCGGTGTGCTGAAGTGCTTTCACGTCCTTGGGGAAACATGATCCGCCATAGCCGGCGCCCGGATAGAGGAAATGATAGCCGATGCGCGGATCCGATCCGATACCCTGGCGGACGTGCTCGATGTCGGCGCCTAGCTCGTCGGCGAGATTCGCCATTTCATTCATGAACGAGATGCGGGTCGCGAGCATCGCATTGGCCGCGTATTTGGTGAGCTCGGCCGAGCGAACGTCCATGACCAGCAGCCGCTCCCGGTTGCGCTGGAATGGCGCGTACACAGCACGCAGCGACGCGATCGCACGATCGTCGTCGGCGCCGATGACGATGCGGTCGGGCCGCATGAAGTCTTCGACCGCGGCGCCTTCCTTCAGGAATTCCGGATTCGACACGACGGCAAACGGAATTTTCGCGCCCCGAGCTGACAGTTCGGCAGCGATCGTTTCTCGAACCCGGTCGGCGGTGCCGACGGGAACGGTCGACTTGTCGACGATGACCTTGTAGTCGGTCATGCGCCGGCCGATCGCGGCCGCGGCGGCAAGGACATGCTGCATGTCGGCGGCGCCGTCCTCGTCGGGCGGCGTGCCGACGGCAATGAACTGAAGACTGCCGTGCGCCACCGCGGCATCGGCATCGGTCGTGAAGCGCAAGCGCCCGGCTTCGACGTTGCGATGGATCATTTCCTGCAGTCCCGGCTCGTGGATAGGCACGCCGCCGGCCTTCAGCATGTCGATCTTGCGTGCATCGACGTCGAGGCAGAGCACGTCGTTGCCGACTTCCGCGAGGCACGTCCCGGAGACGAGTCCCACGTATCCGGTACCGATCATCGTGATCTTCAAGTGGCGATGCCCAGCGAGGCGTTGATCTCGCGCAAGGCGCGCACCGGGTCCGGCGCCGCGGTGATCGCGCGGCCTATGACCAGGTAATCGGCGCCCGCTGCGATAGCGGCTTCCGGTGTCATCACCCGCGCCTGGTCGTGCGCCGCTGCGCCCTCCGGGCGGATGCCGGGGGTGACCAGCTTGAATGCCGGGCCGCATGCGGAGCGCAACATCGCAGCCTCCTGCGCCGAGCAGACGACGCCGTCGAGGCCGTTCGCCTTGGCGAGTCGGGCGAGCCGCAAGGCCTGCGCTTCGGGTGTACCGCCGACGCCGATTGCGGCCAGATCGGACGCATCGAGGCTGGTCAGCACGGTGATCGCGATCAACAGCGGGCGCGGTCGACGCTCTTCGGCCGCCGTCCGCGCGACGGCGTCGCGCGCTGCGGCAAGCATCGCTGCACCGCCAGCGGCGTGAACGTCGATCATCCAGACGCCGAGCCGCGTCGCCGCCGCACAGGCCTGCGCCACCGTATTCGGGATGTCGTGAAACTTGAGATCCAGGAACACGCGAAAGCCGCGGCGGACGAGCTCGCGCACCAGGCCGGCTTCGGCGACGGTGAACAGCTCCTTGCCGACTTTGACCGCGCACACCGCCGGGTCGAGCCTGGCAGCGAGGCCGAAGGCGCTCAGCATGTCGGGAAAGTCCAGCGCGACGATAACGCGGGGATCAGCGGCGTTCACCGGTTCGGTGTCCTCGATCGCATCCTAGCTGAAACTCTGCGCGTCAGGAGCCGCCCGCGGCGCGCCCGGTTCAGCGCGGAGCCGCTTCACGCGAATCCATCCGGCGTCTCGGTCCGTCGCGGCGAGTACGTTTCCCATTTGCCGCAGCCCGGGCAACGCCAATAGTACTGCTTGGCGCGAAAGCCGCATTGCTCGCACCGATACATGCCCAGCCGCTTGATGTGCTGGCTCACCAGCGTCTTGACCAGCTCCAGGTCGTGACGGCGCTCCGCCGGCGCTTCCATCAGTTGCGCTTCGAGCAGCTTGTCGAGCCCCAGCAGGGTCGGATTGCGCGAGAGCTCATCCTTGATCAGTTGCGTTCCCGCTTCCGGCCCGTCGTGGGCCAGGATCTGGTTGAACAGCGTCGTGATCAGATCGAGCGAAGGATACTGGTCCTCGTAGTTGCGCAGCACGCGAATGCCCTGCGCGACGTCGCCGGTCCTGCGGTATGCGTCGGCGAGCCGGTCGGCCACCAGGCCGAGAAACGCCGGGTTCTGCGACTCGATGCGCTGCCATGCGGTGATCGCCGCCGCATCGTTGCCCTGTTGCGCCTCGAGGTCGCCCAGCAGCATCGTCGCGCGCGTGCACAGCTTGTATTCGGCCAGCGCCTGGTCGATGAAGCGCCGGGCCTCGTCGCCTCGCGAGCGCAGCAACGAGCCTTGCGCCATCTCGCAGTGGTAGTGGGCGATTTCCTTGAAGTACGGATGCTTGGCCAACGTTTCCATGCGGCGGGTCGCGCCGATCGCCTTCGGCCAGTCCTTTTCCTGCTCATAGATCTGCAGCAGCGAGCCCAGCGACTGCAGCTCGAACGTGCTGCCGTCGAGCTTGGTGAACAGATCCTCAGCCCGGTCGAGCAGGCCGGCGCGATGAAAGTCCTGGGCGAGCTCGAAGACCGCGGTCTCGCGCTTGTCCGGCGGCAGGTCGGGCCGGTCGAGCAGGTTCTGATGCATCCGGATCGCGCGATCGATCTCACCCTGGCGGCGGAACAGGTTACCGAGCGCGAAATGCAGATCGATCGTCTGCGGATCGACCTTGACGACTTCGATGAACGACTCGATCGCCTTGTCGGGCTGCTCGTTCAACAGGAAGTTCAGGCCGCGGAAGTACGACAAGGGCAGCGCGCGCGATTCGCGCAGCAGATGCTTGATGTCGATGCGGGCGGCGATCCAGCCCAGCGCGAAAAACAGCAGCGTCAGTGCCAGCAGCCACCAGATCTCGATTTCAATGGTCGGCACTTCGCTTCAGCCTCCGTCGCGCGGACGCGTCACCGGCGCGCGCCGCTGCTGGTGGCGCAGGCGGTTCAATTGCCGCTTCAGACGCACAGAGCGGATCGAACCGGCCAGCAGGCCTGCCGCGACCCCGGCGGCGAACACGATCAGAAGCAGGAAGATCAGCGGCGTCCGCCAACCGACGCCGTCATATACATGGAGCGTGACCGGTTCCGCGTTCTGCAGCGCAAGCAGCAGCAGGCCTGCGAAGACGACGAGCCCGACGAGCCAGCGGACGAATCTCATGCTGCGAGTCCAATGAAAATATTTCACTCCGGGTCATCATCAACCCTTTTTCATTTCCTTGAAGTCGACGCGTTCGCGCAATTCCTTGCCGGCCTTGAAGTGCGGAACGTGCTTCTCCGGCACCTGGACACGCTCGCCCGACTTGGGGTTCCTGCCGGTGCGCGGCGGCCGATAGTTGAGGCCGAAGCTGCCGAACCCGCGGATTTCGATTCGCTCGCCCTTGGCCAGACTTTCGGCCATCGCGTCGAGGATCATCTTCACCGCAAGCTCGGCGTCCTTCGCCACCAATTGCGGGAACTGCGCCGCCAAGCGGTCGATCAGCTCCGATTTGGTCATCACGTGAGCCGCCTACCCTTGGTTCTTGTTGTCGAGCTTGGCCTTGAGCAGCGCCCCCAGGTTGGTCGTTCCGGCGGTGGTGCCGGAATTCTCTGCGGTCATGCGCTGCAGCGCTTCCGATTCGTCGGCGCTGTCCTTCGCCTTGATCGACAGATTGATCGACCGATTCTTGCGGTCGATGTTGATGATCATCGCGTTGACCGAGTCGCCTTCCTTCAGGTGCGAGCGGATATCCTCGACCCGGTCGCGCGCGACTTCCGATGCGCGCAGATAGCCTTCGACGTCGCCATCGAGGGCGATGACCGCTCCTTTGCCGTCGAGCGACTTCACCGTTCCACTGACGAGGCTGCCCTTGTCGTGCGTCGCGACGTAGTTCGAGAACGGGTCGCCGTCGAGCTGCTTGATGCCGAGCGAGATACGCTCGCGCTCGACGTCGATCGCCAGCACGACTGCCTCGACTTCCTGCCCCTTCTTGTAGTCGCGCACCGCAGCCTCACCGGTCGCCGACCACGACAGGTCGGAAAGGTGCACCAGGCCGTCGATGCCGCCCGGCAGTCCGATGAAAACGCCGAAGTCGGTGATCGACTTGATCAGTCCTTTGACCTTGTCGCCCTTCTTGTGGTTGATCGAGAACTCTTCCCACGGATTCGGCATGCACTGCTTCATGCCGAGCGAGATCCGGCGGCGCTCCTCGTCGATTTCCAGGATCATCACCTCGACCTCGTCGCCCAGCTGCACGACCTTGGTCGGATGGATGTTCTTGTTCGTCCAGTCCATTTCGGAGACGTGGACCAGGCCTTCGATGCCCTGCTCGATCTCGACGAATGCGCCGTAGTCGGTCAGGTTGGTGACCTTGCCGAACAGGCGTGTGCCGGGCGGGTAGCGGCGCGACAGGCCAACCCATGGGTCCTCGCCGAGCTGCTTCATGCCCAGTGAAACGCGATTCTTCTCCTGGTCGAACTTGAGCACCTTGGCGGTGACCTCGTCGCCCACGGCGAGCACCTCCGACGGATGCTTGACCCGGCGCCACGCCAGGTCGGTGATGTGCAGCAGGCCGTCGATGCCGCCCAGATCGACGAACGCACCGTAGTCGGTGATGTTCTTGACGATGCCCTTGACGATCGCGCCTTCCTGCAGCGTCTTCAGCAGTTCCTCGCGCTCGGCGCCGAGGCTCGCTTCGAGCACCGCACGGCGCGAGACCACGACGTTGTTGCGCTTGCGGTCGAGCTTGATGACCTTGAATTCGAGCGTCTTGAATTCGTACGGCGAAGTGTCTTTGACCGGCCGGATGTCGACCAGCGACCCCGGCAGGAACGCGCGTATGCCGTTGACCATGACCGTCAGGCCGCCCTTGACCTTGCCGCTGACGACGCCAGAAACGATAGTCCCCTGCTCCATCGCGGCTTCGAGATCGTGCCAGGCCTTCAGCCGCTTGGCTTTGTCGCGCGACAGACGGGTTTCGCCGTAGCCGTCTTCGAGGCTCTCGATCGCGACGGTGACGAAATCGCCGGCCTTGACTTCCACTTCGCCCTTGTCGTTCTTGAATTCCTCGATCGGGATGAAGCTCTCGGACTTGAGGCCCGCGTTGACGACGACGATGTTGTAATCGACGCGCGTCACTTCGGCCGTGATCAGTTCGCCCTGCCGCATTTCCTGCCTTGCGAGCGACTCCTCGAACAAGGTGGCGAAGTTCTCCTGGGCCGGAGCAGCGGGGTTGGTGGTTGCGGTTGTCATGTATCGTGGTGTCCTGTCGTTTCGTCCGTCGCCACGGGCGTGACTACGGGTCCGTTGGTCAAACCGCCGTCCGGACTGCCCTGACTCGCGCCCGGATGGCGGACCTTGCTGTCGCCGCGAGACGCCTGTAGCGCCCGGCTGGCCAATCTGCTGCGGTACTGCTAACCCTGTTTCGATGCGCTCACGCGCGCTTGGTGGATCCGGCTGCGCTAAGCGCCTGATACTGCTGCAAGACAAAGGCGATGGCCGCATCGGCGGCCATGTCGGTCGTATCCAGGACCATCGCGTCGGCCGCGGTCTTGAGCGGTGCCTCCGCGCGGGCACTGTCGCGCGCGTCCCGCTCCCGG
>Ga0207677_10000155_pt1 | contig 54399 bp, 39 predicted proteins | sample KBSMisM42_FD_184311 | JGI IMG/M metagenome (GOLD analysis project Ga0207677, IMG submission 184311) | Miscanthus rhizosphere microbial communities from Kellogg Biological Station, Michigan, USA - KBS Miscanthus M4-2 (SPAdes) (version 2) | ecosystem: Host-associated > Plants > Roots >...
GGTCGAGTCGGCGCTGTCGAACTCTTCGAGATCCTCGACGACGTCGGAGACGTAGAGAAACGCGTCGCGCTCCAGGCCGAGGTCGACGAAGGCCGACTGCATGCCGGGCAAAACCTTCGTCACGCGGCCTTTGTAGATGTTGCCGACGATGGTGCGATGCCGCGTCCGCTCGACCCACAACTCGACGACCTGGCCGTCATCCAGAACGGCAATTCGGGACTCGTGTTTGGCGGCGTTGATGACGATTTCGCGGGACATTCGGGGGCGCATTGTAGACTGCCCCTCATGCCGCTCACGCTCTACTTCGCCGGCGCAATCAGCGGCGGCCGCGGCGACGTGGCGCTCTACCGCGAGATCATCGCCGCGCTCGAAGCGGACGGCCATCACGTGCTGGCCGGCGCCGTGGCCGCGGAACACGTGACCGCGTCCGGCGAGGCGCTCGATTCCTGCGCAATCTTCGACCGTGACCTCGGCTGGATCGCCGCCGCCGACATCCTCGTGGCCGAGGTCTCGATGCCGTCGACAGGCGTCGGATACGAGATCGCCACCGCGCGTTACCGCTACAAAATCCCGGTCATCTGCTTGTATCGCCCGGCTCACACGTCCCGTTGCACGGCCATGGTGTCGGGCGACCGCGGCATCGAGCTGATCGAGTACTCGGAGGTCGCTGATTTGCTCCCGCGCCTCACCGCCGCCCTCGCGAAATACACCGCGTCCCCCCTCGGTTTGCCCCCACGTTGACGGCGTGGACGACGCTTTGCTATCGTCCCCCGCCCGCCGCGCCGCAAGTACTCCGGCATAGCTCAGTTGGTAGAGCAACGGACTGTTAATCCGTGGGTCGTAGGTTCGAGTCCTACTGCCGGAGCCAGGCGTTCCCCTCCCGTCGCATCCCCTTACGCCTTCACGTCGCTGCGACGTTCCGTGAATGATCCGATCAGTTTCATCAGGACCGGCAGGCCGGTCGTCAGTGCCGTGGCCAGAGCCGTCGTCGTGGTCAGCATGTCTTTCTGTGTGGCGAAGAGCAGCAGCAGGAAGCTGATGATGATGACGAAGAACGGGAGGCGCAGCGAGTCCCAGGTGCTCGCGCCGCGGTTTTCGCGGGCGATCTTGACGAGGTTCTCGCGATCCGCCGACTCCAGCACGTAGAGGCGGAACGATTCGCTGAACAGCTCCAAGTTCGGATTGCGCCGCACTAGACCGCGCGCCATCAGACGGCGCAGCGTGCGGCGGTTCCGGCCGTTGGCCAGGCCATTGTGGGCGAGCTGGTAGAGCAGCAGCTTCTCATCCTGACGGCAGCTCGACCACAGGCCGGCGAAGTACGTTTCGGCACGTTCGCAGAGCTCGTCGAGGAGCCGCAGCCGGTCGAGGTGCGCATCGCTTTGCCCGAACGTGCGGCGCAGTTCCCCCTCCGCCTCGAGCTCGTTGTAGAGACGGCGAAGGAACGCGTTGTACGCGGTCTCCCTCTCAAGCCACGTTTTCGGCGAGGCGGCGGAAAGCTGACTCACGGTGCGCAGCGCGTTGCGGCGCTCCCATTCCTCGTCGCGCAGATCCAGCTCCTCAGCCGTCACCGTGACGAAGCACTGCATCAGAGTCGTCCAGCGATCGAAATACGCTGCTGTTTCTTCAGGCGCGATCGCCGGCGGCGCCGGAGTGGTCGGAATGTAGGACGGACTGACGGCCGAGGCCACGATGATCGTGCGGTCGGAAAGCATCAGCAGGCGTTCCAGCCAGCGCAATTTCTTTTCGTTGATCGCTCCGTCGTTGATGCCGTACTCGAAATCGACGACGCGAACGTTTCGGCCGGCCTCGGTGCTGTCGAGCGTCTCCAGTGCGGAGGACCAATGGTCGTCATGGTCGAGAGTGGCGAACGAGACGTCGACGAACGCCAGCCCTTTCGTCAACGAATCGACGTCGCGGTCACGCCGCACCAGGAAAACGTGCTCGCCGAGGGTCGGACTGAGAGGCTTGCGGGCCAGCCAGTCGGGTTCCCGGACGTCGATCAGAAGGATGCGCTTGGCCACGAAATCCGTCGCGTACCAGAAGAGGGTGAGAATCGGCAATCCGAGCAGAACGATCGCGGCGAGGTGAAACCAATCCTCGGACGGCCGCCAGAACGAAGCCCGCGGCAGGTAAGACTCGATGACCATTTTCTGCGTCGTCCGTTTCAGCTCCTCGTCGCTCCAGAAGAACGGCGCGACGTCGGTATCGAAGTGGATTTTCCGGACGAGCTTGATGAGCCGTTTTTGATCGCCTTCCTCGTTCTGGGCCTTGTCCATGACGCACCAATGCCACAGATTGTCGGCCGACCCTCCGGCGAACAGCGGACGGATGGCGATGGAGTCTTCGTACAGCGATGGCAGCCAACTCGACGCCCACGCCGGGATCGTCCAGTTCTTCTCCGGATCCTTCACATCGGTGCAGGAATCCGGTTCGTCGGTGACCCGCCCGGCCGCAATGCCCTGCGGCGTGGGAGCGAGATACCAATCGCTGCTGAAGAGCATGCGCAGACGGTTCGTGAAGATGTCCGAATACGACTGGCGTCTCGCTGCAGGCGTCACGTCGGGCGGCAGCGCATTCATCGTCACGAGGTGATCGATGCGTTGCTCGAGACCCGCCGCGGCGCGAAGCTGGCTGTACTTCACCATCAACTCCACCTCCACATGCCGGCTGATGGTGAAGAATCCGATCACCGGCAGGACCACGCCGATGACGATCAGCAACACGCCGCACAAGCGATAAAGAGTGGAGTAGCCGTATCGCAGTTGCAGCCGTCGCAACATAGCGCGAATGCGGCCGTCTCGCTTCCACCCGCCGAGGAGGAGAGCGGTCAGGAGCGCGATGCTGAGCGTCGCCAGGATCAGGATCAATCGGACGAACGCCGCAACAGGCGCGGAGAAGCGTTCGGGGTGGATTTCGGCGAGAAGCATGTGCGCGATCAGCATCGCGGTCACGATGATCCAGACGGCGGTTCCGATCGCGAACCGGCGCCGCGTCCCGGTGCGATGAAGCACGAGGTACGTCGTGACGATCGAAAGAAGCGGAATGATGACGATGCCGGCGAACGACGCCCACGGCGCTAATGCGTAGTTGTTCAGACAGAAGAGCAGCAGCAGCCCAACAAGGAGGAAGCTCAAGCGAAGGTAATCGCCGTGGCGCGCCTGATCCGGCCACAGCCGCGGTGCGCGATAGCGCGGCCGGAGCAGAAGTACGGCGAGATACACGAGGAGGTACGGCGCGGCGCTGAGCAGCAGCAACGACAGCGTCAGCAGCGTCGCCTCGACGTTCAGAACGCGCGTCAGCCGTTTTGCGCGGAACGTGACCAGCGTCCAGCCCGAGCCGTTGAGCGGACGGACGTACATCGACTGGTCATCCCCCCAATACGTCGCGTCCACGTGCCCGGCCCGCCGCGCGACGACGGCCGAGCGCAGCGCGCGGTTTCGATCCGTCTCGGTGAAGAAATTCTCGAAACCGATGCGCTGCGTGTCGGAGTGGTAGATCACCTCGCCGTCTTCATCGATGATCGCCATCTCCACGCCTGGCGGTGGGACGGCGTCGCTGATGTCGATCAACTGCGTCGTCAGCGAGATGACCGAAAACGGCGGCCGGCCTTTGTCATCCGGGTGGTAAACCTTCTCCCAGTTCTTCGCCTCCTCGGTTTTCTTCGCCAGGACGGCGCGAACTTCACCAGTCGCTTTCGACTGCACCCACTCCATCACGTAAGGCGTCGGCGGGTTCCCCGGTACGGTCCACGTTCTTTCCTGCTTTGCCAGTTTGAAGTACTGGCGAGTGCTGACGTCCCGCGTCGGGCTGAGGATGCGGCCGAAGCGGACTCTCTGTTTCCCGTCGTCGCTGATCCAGGCGATCGCATCGATGTACGGATAGACGCCGGCCGCTTCGTTGGCGAGCAGGCTTTTCGGGAGCTTCTGCACGGCGTCCTGTGTTTCCGGCGCGATCGCCTTGAGCGCATCGCCGCGCGTCAGCTCCTCGGCCTTCGTCAGCACGGTCATGGCGCGGCTCACGTCGCGAGCGAAGTCGTCGTTGACGCCACGGCTGAACGCTTCCAACTGGTCGTCGGCGGTTTGCGCGATGCCGCGATAGGCGAAACCATCGAGCAGTGCCAAAGTGATCACGGCCGCGCCGACGATCGTGCAGATGATGATGAGCACGACGTCGGTGATCGTCAGCGGCTGGCTCGGATCGATGAGCGCGACCCGAAGAAACGGCCAGCAGCAAAGTGCCAGCAGGACGATGGCGATGGCCATCAGGACGATCGAGGTCGAAACAGCGGAAACGTCATAGCGGTAGCGCGAGGCCGACACCAGTCCGCAGACGACCCATTCGCTGGCAATCTTGCCGTTGATGCTGGCCGGCCCGCGCGCGTACGTGTACGGCTGCGTGAACAGCACGTAGTCGGTGCCGCCGAGCGACACGTTCATGTGACCGCTTCCCGTCGTCAGCGAAGCGGGCTTGAGTGCCTCGGAGTCGGAAAACAACCCTCCCTTTCGTCGTTGAAGTGCGGTCAGATTCGTGATGAGAACCGGCGGACCGCTGTCGCGTTCCGTCATCGCGCCTTGCGAAGGCTCGCCCTGCTTCTCACCGCCCGCTTTCTTCTTAGGATCCGTCGCGGAAGCTACCGGGGAAGCCGGAGCGGCTTCGGCTGTCTCCGTCTTTGCGGCAGTGAAGTGGATCGGCTCCGTCGGCGGCGCTTCTTCTGCCTCGTCGATCCACTCTTCTCCGTTGCCCAAAAGCGTGGACGACGCGGGAGGAGGACGGATGCTGTACAACACGGTGCCGTCGCTCTTCGCCACGAGCAGCACGTCGAAGGCCGCGCCGAGGTCGCGCGTGAAAATCGGACGAACGACGTCGTCGATCGTGACGGATGCGCACGTTTGTTTGTCGTCGAGGTACCCCTGCAGCCGCAATCTCCATCCTCGTGAGTTCTCTTCGATTCCGCGGCGCATCTGGACGCGGCCGGGAGCCGTGCTCAACAGGTTGCCCGCAACTTCCGCCGAACACTGTCCGAACTTCAATCCGGGGGCGGAGTAGAGGGCGTCGGGTGTCTTGTTGGAGCCGTCCGCATTCAACGGTTTGGCCTTCACACGGACGAGGTCGGAGAACATGTTCACCCGCCCTTCGACCTGCGCGGTGAGCATGGAAAGAAGGCGCAGGTTGCGGCCGGTGTAGTACTCCGCGTGTTCGCGATAGTAGAAGTAGTACATGGTACCCACCACGGCCAGCACTACGATCGTGATCACGAGCGGCGTGCGCGAGCCGTTTTGGTTCGACTTTCGGACTTCTCCTTTGCTATCCGTTTTGGACCTGAAAACCATTTGGGTGTCGGGAGGACCCTCTCCCTACCTCCGGTAGTAAAGAAGTAGTGAGTGCGGATCACGATTCGTTACATCGCATCGCCCGCGCTAAACTTGCGTCCCATGAAATTCGGCGTGGTCGTGCTGCCCGGATCGAATTGCGATCACGATGCGGTGCATGTCGCTCGGGACGTGCTTGGAGCTGAGGTTGAGATCCTGTGGCACAAGGAGACGGACCTTCGCGGGGCGGACTGCGTCATCATCCCCGGTGGTTTTGCCTACGGCGATTACCTTCGCGCCGGTGCGCTGGCGAAGTTCGCGCCGGTGATGGAGCCGATCCGGCGGCATGCGGCCGAGGGCGGCATGGTCTTCGGCATCTGCAACGGCTTTCAGGTGGTCACCGAGGCTGGTCTGCTGCCGGGCGCGTTGATGCGGAACGAACATCTGCGATTCGTCAGCCGCGATATTTTTCTCCGCGTGGAGGAGACCGATACGCCGTTTACCTGCGAGCTGGAACGCGGCGCGGTGCTGCGCGTGCCGATCGCGCATGGCGAAGGGAACTACTTCGCGGACGACGCCACGCTCGATGAACTGGAGCGCAACCGGCAGGTCATCTTTCGCTATTGCGATGCCGAGGGGCGCGTCACGCGCGAGGCGAATCCGAACGGATCGGCGCGCAACATCGCCGGCATCTGCAACCCCGGCCGCAACGTCCTCGGGATGATGCCGCATCCGGAGCGTTGTGCCGAGGTGCTGCTCGGCAACACGGACGGATTCGGCGTTTTCCGCTCGATCGCCGCGGCGATGGCGAAGGTCTGAATGCGAACGTTGCTCGCGGCCGCAGTGATCGCGTTGACGATCCTCGCGCCGGTTCTGCGCGCGCAGGAGGACGTCCCCGAAGTCGCGCGAACGCTCATGGAAGATGCGGAGCGCGCGCGTGAGGCGAACCGCATCGATGACGCGATCGCGAAGTACCGCCGCGTGATCGACGTCGCGCCGTCGCTGGCGTCAGCGTACGTGAACCTTGGCGCGCTTTACTTCAAGCAGGGAAAAGTGGCCGAGGCGTACGAGACATTCGTGCGCGGAGCCGCCGCGGCGCCGGCGGATCGCACGTTGCTCTCCAACGCCGCGGCGGCCGCGCAGCAGTTGGGAAAATCGGCCGACGCGTTGAAGTACGTCGACGCAGCGATCGCAAAGAATCCGCGCGATGCGACGCTGTATTCGCTTCGCGCGACGATCCTCCGTTCGCTCAATCGCAACGACGACGCGCTCATCGCCATCACACAAGCAACACAGTTCGCGCCTGATGATGCCAAGTACTACTTCACCCTCGGCAACACGCTCGTTGCGCTCGGACACAGAGATGAAGCGATCGCTGCGTACCGCAAAGCGGCCGATCTCGATCACACATTTCTGCGCGCGTTCTTCAACCTCGGCGCGGTGCTCTTCGACGCCGGCCGCTACGACGAAGCGCTCGATGCCTATCGCATGGCGCTGGCGCCGATCGATCAGGCCTTCGCGAATCACCAGCCGGTCGAAGCCGTCAACGCCCGCGCCTACGCGAACCTCGGCGCGATCTTTCTGAAGCAGCAGAAGTGGCCCGAGGCGATCGACGCCTACCAGAAGGCGGCCGCGCTCGACGACAGCACGTCCGCCCACTACAACCTCGGCTTCCTTTACTTCACGACCGGCAAGGCCGATCGCGCGCAACTGGAGTATCGGAAGGCGCTCGCCGGCGATGCCTCGCTACCGCTCGCCTATCTCCACCTCGGCACGATTGCGTTCAAAGCCGCAAAGTACGACGAGGCGATCAAGCTGCTTCGCGATGGGATGCCGCACTTCGACGCCGACTCGAAACGGATCGCGCTGAAGATGCTCGGCCGCGCGCAATGGATTCGCGACGACCGCGCCGGCGCTCGCACATCGTTCGAAGAGGTGCTGAAACTCGACCCGAACGATGCCGAGTCGCTTCTGCTCCTCGGACGAATGGCGCGACACGAGCAGCGGCTCGACGACGCGAAGTCGCTCCTGCAGCGCGCGCCGTCGAACAACGTCGTCATGCTCGAACGCGCGCTCGTCGCGCGCGATGCAGGCGATCTCGCCGCGGAACGCGCCGCGCTCGAAGCGCTTCCCGATCGTCCGACGTTGCGCGCGGAGCTCGCGGTGGTGAATGCGCGCCAGAATCCGAACGCCGCCAACCTGCGCGCGCTGCATGTCACGACACCCGAAGACATCGCGGTCCTCGATGCGCTCGATGGAAAACGGGACGCCGCGGCGAAGTCGCTCGCGCCGAGCGCCTCGCCGATTGCGCGCGGCGATGCGGGCATCCTTTTCTGGCAACTCGGAATGCTGAGCGATGCGAAGCCCCATCTCGCGATGGCGCACAAAGCATTCGCCGATTGGAACGAAGTCTCGCTCGCTGCCGCCGAGGTGGCAATCGGCGAACGGCGATACGCCGATGCGGCGGAATTGCTCGATTCCATCCGCTGCAGCGGCGACGCCTGGGGTCGTCGCACAGCCTTCGTGCTCGAGCTCACCCTTGGTTCGCAATCAGACGTCTGCGCCCGCGCGAAGAAATCGCTCGCGGTCGCACTCCTCGCGCAAGCCGCTGACGAGCTCGATCGCGCCGCGAAACGTCAGGATGACGCAGCGGCGAGACGTGCGCGTGTGCTTGCGGAACGCGCGGCGTCGCTCGATGAGCGGCGGCAATCGCTCGCGCTCTTCATTCGCGGCACCGCGGATCTCATCATCGGCGGCGACGCTCGCGAGACACTTTCTCGCGCAATCTCCGGCGATCTGCCCCCGGCGGTCGAATCGATTGCGAAGAAAAACCTCGAAGCGGCGCAGCCGGCGAAGGAAGCGGCCGAGGAGCCGACGTCGTCGCAACCGCGTCACACCGTCGTCGTTTTCCTTCCCGACACGCCGGCCGAGACCGAAAAGAAACTGGCCGAGGCAACGACTGCGATCGTCGCGAACCTCGCCGGCGCATCGTCGTTGCCGCTGAAGGTGGAACTGTTTCGCCGCGCGGACGACGCGCGGGCGTTCATCGCCACGAATCGCGATCACATCGGCGTGATCATCGCCAATCCCGAGTTCATCGCGCGCGACTTCTTGCCACGCTTCGCCTTCAGCCGCGAAGGGCGAACGACGTACGTTCGCAAGGTGATCGTTCCCGCGCGCAGCAGCGCGAAGACTCTGGCCGACCTTCGCGGCAAAACGATCAGCGGCTCCGAGGGCTTGGGCGACGACGGCGTCGCCGTGACGACGCGCGTTACCGACGACCTAACCGCCGCCGCCAACGCGCTCTACGGCCGCACCGACGCCGCACTCGTCTCCGAATCGAATCCGCTGCTCGCCGAGCATGCCCGCGATCTTCGCGTCATTCACACTACCGCGCCGCAGCCGCTGCCGGTCATCGCCTTCGCGCCGATGCCCGCCGCCGATCGCTTTGCGCTCGATGACGCGCTGCGGTCGCTCCCGCGTCCAACACTCGCGCCGCTGCAATTCAGCGGCGTCGTCCGCATCAACGAGCCGCGCGTCGCCGCGAAGCGCGAAATCCAAACCGTTCCCTCATCCGCCCTCGGTCTGAAACTTGATCCGCCGATCGCCCTACCGCTGCGCGTATCCGTTGAACTGCCGCGCATCGACATTCCGGAAGATCTATTCGGACCGCCGTAACGTTAACGCGCGGCAACTGCGCCATGCGTTGCGCCGCAGGAACAGACGTTCGGATCGGCATTCGCATCGGGCTCGTAGCCGAGCGAAGGCGAAAGCCAGCGTTCGACGATCGGTAGCGGCATGTCTTTGCGGAGGTGGTAGTCGGCGACTTGGTCGCGTCCGATTTTGCCGACGGCGAAGTACTTCGATTGCGGGTGCGCGAAGTACAGGCCACTGACCGAGGCGGCGGGCATCATGGCGAAGGTTTCGGTCAATTCGATGCCGGCGCGTTCGGCGCCGAGGAGCGAGAAGAGGGTTGCTTTTTCGGTGTGGTCGGGAGAGGCCGGATAGCCGGGCGCGGGACGGATGCCGCGGTATTTTTCGGCGATCAGTTCGTCGCTGGAAAGATTCTCGTCCGGCGCGTACCAGTTTGCTCGCGCGTCTTTGTGCAGCATCTCCGCGAGCGCCTCGGCCAGGCGATCGGCGAGCGCTTTGGTCATGATGGCGTTGTAGTCGTCGTGATCTTTTTCGAAACGTGCCACGACGTCGCCGACTCCCATGCCGGCGGTGACGGCGAAGCCGCCGATGTAGTCGATGGTGCCGCTTTCCTTTGGCGCGATGAAATCGGCGAGCGCCAGGTTTTGACCCGTGTTCGTCTCCTGCTGCTGCCGCAGCGTGTGAAAACGCGCGATGACGTTGCCGCGCGATTCGTCGGAGTAAAGCTCGACGTCGTCGCCAACTGAGTTCGCGGGCCAGAAACCGTAGACGGCGCGGGCGCGGATCAGGCGGTTGTCGATGATCTCGCGCAGCAGCCGCTGGCCGTCTTCGTACAGCTCTTTCGCGCGCGGCTCTTCGAGGATCTGCGGGAAGCGCCCGCGCAGTTCCCAGGCGGCGAAGAACGGATTCCAGTCGATGAACGGCTCGATGCGTTCGAGTGGGACGTCATCGAGAACGCGCACGCCGAGGAATGGCGGACGTTCGGGCGAAAACGTCAGCGGCGGTTTGCGGCGCCGCGCGGTTTCCAGCGGCAGGATCTTCACCGCATCCTGCCGCTTCGCCTGCGCTTCGCGAAGATGCTCATACTCGGCGTTGCGTTCGCGTACGAATTCGTCCTTGCGATCGGAGAGCAGCGTGCTGACGACGCCGACGGCGCGCGAGGCATCGAGCACGTGCACGGTCGCATGCGAATAGCGCGGCGCGATTTTCACGGCAGTGTGCAGCTTCGACGTGGTCGCGCCGCCGATGAGGACCGGAACCGTGAAGTTGCGGCGCTCCATCTCGCGCGCGACGTGAACCATTTCGTCGAGCGACGGTGTGATGAGGCCGGAGAGGCCGATGATGTCGGCCTTTTCGGCGATGGCGGTGTCGAGAATCCTGTCGGCGGAAACCATCACGCCGAGGTCGATGACCTCGTAGTTGTTGCAGCCGAGAACGACGCCGACGATGTTCTTGCCGATGTCGTGGACGTCGCCTTTGACCGTGGCCATCAGCACCTTGCCGCGCTGCGAGAGGTCGCCGGCTTTCGCCTTCTCGGCCTCCATGAACGGCAGCAGATAGGCGACCGCCTTCTTCATCACGCGCGCGCTTTTCACGACCTGAGGGAGAAACATCTTGCCGGCGCCGAAGAGATTGCCGACGACGTTCATGCCATCCATCAGCGGCCCTTCGATGATCGCCAGCGCGCTCGGATACTTCTGCCGCGCTTCTTCGACGTCGTCATCGAGATGCTCGATGATCCCTTTGACCAGCGAGTGCGAGAGGCGCTCTTCGACCGTTCCGCTGCGCCACGCTTCTTCTTCCTTCGTTGTTGCGGTGCCCTGGCCTTTGATCGAATCGGCGTACGTGAGCAGGCGTTCGGTGGCGTCGGGACGGCGATTCAGCAGCACGTTTTCGACGAGGTCCCGCAGCTCGGGCGGAATCTCGTCGTAGATCGCGAGCTGCCCGGCGTTGACGATGCCCATGGTCAGGCCGGCCCTGATGGCGTGGTAGAGAAACGCGGCGTGCATGGCCTCGCGTACGGTCTTGTTGCCGCGGAATGAGAACGAGACGTTGCTGATGCCGCCGGAAAAACTGGCCAGCGGAAAACGCTCGTGGAGCTGGCGCACAGCCTCGATGAAGGCCACGCCGTAATTGTTGTGCTCCTCGATTCCGGTGGCGACGGTGAGGACGTTCGGATCGAAGATGATGTCGGTCGGATCGAATCCGACTTCGTCGACGAGAATGCGGTACGCGCGCGACGAGATCGCCACTTTGCGCTCGATCGAATCGGCCTGGCCCTGTTCATCGAACGCCATCACGATCACCGCGGCGCCATAGCGCTTGATGAGGCGGGCCTGTTCGCGGAACTTGTCTTCACCTTCTTTGAGGGAAATCGAGTTGACGACCGACTTGCCTTGCGTGCATTTCAGTCCCGCTTCGAGCACGGACCATTTCGAGGAGTCGATCATGATCGGAACGCGCGCGATGTCCGGCTCCGAGGCGATGAGGTGGAGAAAGTTCGTCATCACTTTCTCGGAGTCGAGCAACCCTTCATCCATATTGACGTCGAGGATGTTCGCGCCGCCGTCGATCTGCTGCTTGGCGATGGCCAGCGCCGGCTCGATGTCGCCGGCTTTGATGAGTTGCGCGAACTTCGGCGAGCCGGTGACGTTGGTGCGCTCGCCGACCATGATGAAGTTTGACTCCGGCGTGACGGTGAGCGCTTCGAGGCCGCTGAGCCGCAGATGCTTCTCGACGACCGGTGGCTTCCGAGGCGGAAAGCTCTTCACGGTCTCGGCGATGGCGCGGACGAAATCGGGCGTCGTGCCGCAACAACCGCCGACGATGTTGATCCAGTTGTTGCCGGCGTATTCGTGCAGCAGCGCGGCCATCTCGGCGGGCGTCTGGTCGTACTCGCCGAGCGCGTTCGGCAGGCCGGCGTTCGGATAACAGCTGAGATAGACCGGCGCGATCGATGCCAGCTCCTCGATGTGCGGGCGCATTTCCTTCGCGCCGAGGGCGCAGTTGATGCCGGCGGCGAGGAGCGGCGCGTGCGAGATGGAGTTCCAGCACGCTTCGACGGTCTGGCCGGAAAGCGTGCGGCCGGAAGCGTCGGTGATGGTGATCGAGGCGATGATCGGCAGACGGATTCCGGTGTCGGCGAAGTACTTTTCGATGGCGAACAACGCTGCCTTGAGGTTGAGCGTGTCGAAGGTGGTCTCTGGCATCAGGATGTCGGATCCGCCGTCGACCAGGCCGCGCGTCTGCGTGTAATACGCGTCGACGAGCTCGTCGAACGTGACGCCGCGAAAGGCGGGATTGTTTACGTCGGGCGACAGCGACGCCGTGCGGTTGGTCGGTCCGAGCGAGCCGGCCACGAAACGCGGACGGTCGGGAGTCGAGTACGCGTCGCACGCCGCGCGCGCCAGCCGTGCGGCGGCGAGGTTGATGTCGTAGGCGTATTCGACGAGGTCGTAATCGGCCAGCGAGATCGCCTGAGCGTTGAAGGTGTTGGTCTCGATGATGTCGGCGCCGGCGTCGAGGTACTGGCGATGGATCTCTTCGACGATCTTCGGATTGGTCAGGCAGAGGATGTCGTTCGCGCCTTTGAGATCGCGCGAGTGCGCGGCGAACTGCGTGCCGCGATAGCCGGCTTCATCGAGCCGGTAGCGCTGGATCATGGTGCCCATGGCGCCGTCGAGGATGAGGATGCGGCGGTCGAGCAGTTCGCGAAGTTCGGCGGTACGGTCGGGTTGTGGCATTCGGAATCTCCAGAAAAGAAAAAGCCCCGCTTGAAATTGCGGGGCTTCAGTCGGAGTCGAACGGCCTACTGCCGGCTCTTTAGCTTTTTTTAACCTGGTTGCAAGCGGCCCCGCAAATCAGTCCAGGAGCGCTCAGACTACGCAGCGGGTTGCGAATTGTCAAACGGCCGCAGCCGCGGAATCCAGCGGCGCACGTTGCGGCAGTACGAGGCGTAATCGTCGCCGAACTTGGCGAGCAGAGTCGGTTCTTCGACACCGATGATGAGGAGCGACAGGACGATCCAGAGGCTGGCGACGAGGAGCAACATCATGATCGTCAATCGCGGAAACGTCATTCCTTCGCCGAGAAGAACGAGACCGAGGCCGACATACATTGGATTGCGCACCCATCGATAGAAACCGCTGATGACGAGCCGCCGCGGCGGATCAATGGGCGCGGGCGTACCGACGCCGCGCCAGGCGAACTCGTACATGCAGCCGATGACGATCGCGGCGCCGATCGCGGTGAAGATCCAACCCCAGGCGCGAGGATCTGCGAATGCGTCGCGGCCAACGATCCACCGCGGCAAGAACCACGTCCAGATCGACAGGAATATGGGACCAATGATCAGCGAGCGAAAGACTGCGAAGAGACGCTTTGTCATCGAATCAACATGCTATCTTCGAAGCGTTATGTCCACTGTTACTGACCTCCCCATCGCCCATACGGATCCCGTCAACGCGAAGATTCTGGCTGTTTCCGAGGATCGCATTCAGGGGTTTGTGCGCGATCCGATCGGCGTGATCGCGGAACAGTCGGGAGTCGATGCGGAGACGGTGATGGAGCGCATCCGGGCGATGCTGCGCGCCGGAACGATTCGTCGCGTGCGGCAAACGCTGATGGCGACCAATCTCGCCGAGGGCGCGCTGGTGGCGTGGCAGTATCCGGAGGAGAAGCTGACGGCGGCATTCGACTACATGGTGGACGACGATCCGTTCTCCGGTCACGTCGTCATCCGCTCGACCGACGCGGCCACGCCCGGCTCGAATTACCGGTTGTGGACGACGGTGAAAGTTCCGCAGGGATACTCGATCGAGAAGCATTGCGCGCTGATCGGTCGCCTGACCGGCGCGGAACATTTCCGCGTCATGCCCGCGCATCGCATCTTCGCCCTCGGCGTCGGCCACGTGCGGCGCAAAGGGATGGAACCGGGATCGAAGTCGGATGAACTGGCCGAGGTGAAGGACACGACCAAGGCGAACCTGAGCGAGCTCGATTGGCGCGTGCTGACCGCTTTGAAGAGAGAGGTTGAGCCGGAGGAGTTCACGCGCGATCTGTGGCGCAATCGCGCTGCCGAGGCGGGCGTGCCGCTGGAGCAATTCTTCGAGGTGGCAGAATCGCTCAACGCGCGCAAGGTCATCGGGCGCTTTTCGACGTTCCTCGAGCACGTGAAGCCGCTGCAGACGGGCGAACGGGTGACGCGCTTCAATGCGCTGTTCCACTGGGCCGTGCCGCCGGGACGCGAGTTGGAGGCGGGCCGCGAGATCGGACGCTTCCACATTCTCACGCACTGCTACTGGCGCGAGGGCGGTCCGGAGTTCCGCAACGTGAACATCATGGCCGTGGCGCACGGGACGGAGAAGGATGCGGTGCTCGCGCACAAGGCGGCGATCGACGCGCATCTCGAGTCGATCGGGATTCCGGTGTCGTACACGAACGTGTTCTGGGGCGGCCGCAGCGAGATCAAGCCGTCCGAGATTTCGCCGTTCGCGTACGTCGATTTCTGCCGGTCGCTCGGCGTCGATCCGGAGACGATGAAAGAGTGAACGAGGCTGTCGGCCGTCGGGTGTCGGGTGTCGGGAAACCAGAAGACTCGTTTTTGACAGCCGACAGCCGACAGCCGACAGCCCGGATCGCGCTGATTGCGACCGTCGCCGCAGTCGCCGCAATCGCGTTCCTCCAGTCCTACGCCCGCTGGCTCGATCCGATCATCGATACGGGCCGCGATCTCTACATCCCGGAGCAGATTGCGAAAGGCGCGAAGCTGTATCGCGACATCCGCTATCAATATCCGCCGCTGGCGCCGTATCTGCTGGCGCTGATCACCGGCGCGATCGGGCATTCGCTGGCGGCATACGTGGCAATCGGGATCGCGCAGTCGGCGGCGATCGCGGCGGCGCTGTGGATCGCGCTGCGGCGGCCGTTGGCGGCGTTCGCGGCGACGCTGTCATTCGTGGCGATTTGTTTCTGCGGCGCGTCGACGTGGGGCGCGAATTTCATCTTCCCGTACAGCTACGGCGCGACGATCGGGCTGACGCTGATCTGCATCGCGCTCGCGGCGTTCGTGCACGCGCGCAATGCGCTGGCGATCGGCGCGCTGGTGATGGCGTCGTGGTGCAAGGTTGAGTACGCGGTCGCGGCGATGGTGGTCGTGATCATTCTGACGATCGCGCGACGGATCACAGGGCGGCAGTTGGCGGCGTATTGCGGCGCGATGATCGCGGCGCTGGCCACCGTCGCGTTCTACTTTCGCGACACGCACTGGTGGAGCGAAAACGTGTTCGCGTCGTGGCAGCACGGCGAACGGGCCAGACGATTTTTCGCGATCGTGTCGGGCGTGGCGACGTGGCGCGAACAGTTGTTGCAGATCGTGATCGGAATCGCCGGAATCGCGGCGATTCTCTTTCTGCAACGCTGGCGGCACTGGCTCGCCGCGGTGGCGATCGTGATCGTGGCTATTCTCATCGCCGATCACTCCTTCTTCCGCGCCTGGGCCGTCCTCCAGTGGATCGCGCTCGGGTGGTCACTCGTGCGCGACCGGAAAAGTCCGCTGGTGATCTTCGCGGCGTTTTCGGTCGCGTGTACGCTGAGGATTCCGCTGAATGTCTCGCCGTCGTGGTACGGCTTCGTGTTGACGGTTCCGACGATCGCGCTGGCCGCATACACGTTGTTCTGTTACCTGCCGCGGCGGAACGCGATGGCACTTCTGTGGCTGGCGCCGTTTGTGGTTACTTCGAGTTCGGATCTTTGGCAGCAGCACGAGCGCTACGCGCAGAAGCGGTACGCGATCGTGACACCGCGAGGGACGTTCTTCGATTGGAATGCCGATCGCGCGCGCATTCTCACCAGCGCGATCGGCGCGGTGCAGGGCGGGACGCTGGCGGTGATCCCGGAAGGCATCACTATCAACTATCTGGCGAACGTTCCTACGACGCTGACGTTTCACACGTTCTCGCCGGTGGAGGTCGACGCGCCAGTGATCGAGAACGAAATCATCCGCGAGCTGACGACGCATCCTCCCGATCGTGTGTTGATGGTGAGCCGCGATCTGCGCGAGTACGGCGCGACGGCGTTTGGGGTCGATTACGACGTTCGCGCTGGTGTGCTGATTCGTTCGCGGTATGGCGTGGAGCGGATCTGGCGTGGTGAGCGGTTTAACGCAACCCTTTTCACCACAAAGACACAAAGGACACAAAGAGAGCCTCCTTTGTGATCTCTGTGTCTCTGTGGTTCAAGCCGCTAGAAGGAACGTCACGTCAGGATTTTCTTTTTCCGCGTAATCGAGTTCCCACTGCGAGCTGAAAAGGACTACCGCTCGGCCGGCGGAATCGACGCAGATTTTCGAACGGCTCGGCAGGTTGAGTTTCGTGGCCACGTCGTGAACATCGCGATCGATCCAGCGCGCCAGCTTGTAGGGCAGCGTCGTCACGGTCGTCTCGACGTTGTACTCACTTTCCAGCCGTGACTGCATCACGTCGAACTGCAGTTCGCCGACGACAGCCAGGATCGGCTCGCTGCGCAGCCCTTCGTGCGGCGAGAGCACCTGCATCACGCCTTCTTCCTCGAGTTGCGCGAGGCCCTTCTGGAATTGCTTCTGACGCGTGACCTGCTTCGCGCGCAGCGTGGCGAAGTGCTCCGGCGCGAAGCGCGGGATCGGCGCGAACTCCACCGGCGCGCCGGACGAAACCGCATCGCCGATGTGAAAGAGGCCGGGGTTGACGAAGCCGATCACATCGCCGGGATAGGCGACGTCGATCGTCTCGCGCTCGCGCGCGAAGAGGCGATGTGGACGGGTCATGCGCACTTCGCGATTCAGCCGCGAGTGGTGGACGAGCATGTCTTTTTCGAAGACGCCGGAGCAGACGCGCATGAACGCGAGGCGGTCGCGGTGGCGTTTGTCCATGTTCGCCTGGATCTTGAAGACGAAGCCGGTGAAGGTGTCGCTGGTCGCTTCGACGATCGCTTCCTCGCCGCCGACGTGCGCGAGACGCGGCGCGGGCGGCGGCGCGAATTCGAGCAGCGCATCGAGAAACGGCTGGACGCCGAAGTTGTTGATCGCGCTTCCGAAGTACACCGGGATCACGCGTCCGTGATTGAACGCATCGGCAGTGAATGCGTGGCCGGCGCCGGACAGCAGCTCCGCCGCTTCGCGCAACTCCTGCCACGCAGTCGGGCCGATCTCGTCTTCGAGCATCGGATCGTCGAGACCACCGACCGTCACCGCGGCCACCGAGGCGCCGTGCGCAGCGCGCTCGAAACGGAGCACCTGCTGTTTGCGCAGATCGAACACGCCCTGAAAATTCGTACCGCTGCCGATCGGCCAGTTCATCGGCACCGCGCCGACGTGCAGCTCCTTCTCGATCTCGCTGAGCAGCTCGAACGGATCGCGGCCGGGATGATCGAGCTTGTTGATGAAGCAGATGATCGGGATCTGGCGCATGCGGCAGACCTCGAACAGCTTGCGCGTCTGCGGCTCGATGCCTTTTGCCGAATCGAGCACCATCACCGCGCTGTCGGTCGCGGCCAGCGTGCGGTAAGTGTCTTCGCTGAAATCCTCGTGGCCCGGCGTGTCGAGCAGGTTCAGGCAGCAGCCTTCGTACTCGAACTGCAGCGCGGTCGAAGTGATCGAAATCCCGCGCGTCTGTTCCATCGCCATCCAGTCCGAGGTTGCATGGCGCTGCCCTTTGCGCGCGCGGACGGCACCGGCCATCTCGATCGCGCCGCCGTAGAGCAGAAGCTTCTCGGTCAGGGTCGTCTTCCCGGCGTCGGGGTGGGAAATGATGGCGAAGGTGCGCCTGCGGGCCACTTCGCGGCCGAGCTCGGCCATGGCCGAGGATGTCGGAAGTGCCGTCATATGAGCCTCTTAGAACATTCTTGGCGAACGAACATTCCTGTTGGAATATGAGCGCGATAAGCTAAGGTTTAGCGCGATATGAGTGCGAACAACTCATATAAATCATCAGGAGGCCTACGATGACATTCATTACTCGCTCCACCAACCCCCTCATTCAGGCTCGTTTCTTCGAACCGTTCTTCGGACGCTTCAACTTCCTCGAGGATGAGACGAAATCCGGCGTTTGGGCGCCGCCTGTCGACGTCGCCGAGGAGACGGACAAGATCATCGTCCGCGTCGAAGCGCCTGGCATGAACGAAAACGACCTCAAGGTCAGCTTCGAAGACGGCCTGCTCACGGTCAGCGGCGAGCGCCAGTTCGAGCGGAAGGACGACCGCAACTATCACCGCATCGAGCGCACGTACGGCAGCTTCACCCGCACATTCTCGCTGCCGCGCACGGTCGACGCGAATTCGATCGCTGCGAACTACCGCGACGGCATCCTCGAAATCGAGATTCCGAAGCTCGAGGAAGCAAAGCCGAAGCAGATTCAGATCAACGTCGGCACGAACGCGAAAGCGATCAACGCGTAATCGCCAGCCGTCGCCGGGTTTCAGGGCCGCCTTCGGGCGGCCTTTTCATTTGCCGCGACGTTGCGGCGATGGAAAAGCCGCAGCTCGGTGGCGTAGCGACGTTCCTTCGGCGAGAGGCTGGCCGCCCGTTCGAAGCAATCGCGTGCGGCGCGCAGATCGCCCATCGCCTCGGAGACAGCGCCGAGGTTGAAGTAGAGCGGGGCCGAGTCGCGATGGCGGATGGCCGCGGCCTGCCAGATGGCGCGCGCGTCTTCGAATCGCTCCGAGGAGATCATGGCGAATCCATCGTCGAACGACGGCGCATTCTCATCGAGCTCGATCGTTTCGCGCACCGTTCGCGGCGTGATTCCCTCGGCCGCGCTGACCGCGGCAAAGCGCGCGGCCTGTTCGTAGGCGACGTCGCGCTCATCCGGCGTTAACGACACGCTCCTCGGCGACGTCCCCTCTCCTCGGGCGGTGTACGAAAAGAGCTTCTTTCCGTCGGCGCTCAGCACGTCGATGCGCGCCGAGCATTGCGCGTCGATCCAGTGATGCATGCGCTTGACGCGATCGCCGCTGTCGAGATGCTCGCTCCCTTCGGCGCTCTTCTCGTCGCCGACGCAGGTGAAGCGATTGATGCCGAGGTAGGCGTCGGCGGGGTGCTCGCGGCGAACGGTGCGAAGGGAGAGGTCATCGACGAGCATGTGGTGATTGTTCTCGACCGCGTTGACGATACGCAGGATGCCGGCGCGCGAGACGAGATCGACGAAGTGCTCGAGGAACGATTCGATCTTGTTGCTGTCGCCGATCGCGTAGATGACGGCGAGACTCTCGGCCGGCGCGAGATCGTGCGCGGGCGCCATCGTGCGCAGGAACGTGATCCGCGGCGGGCTTGCGAACGCGGCCGATGCGCAAAGCAGCAGCACTGCGGCGATGAAGAATCGCGATTTCATGGTGACGTTTGCGATTTTACTCAACGCGACAATTACGCACCAGCGCGTTTGCCGGATCTGAAAAATCGGCCGGGATAGAATGCCGCCCGAATGCGTCTCAACGTGACGAGTGAGATCGGCAGGCTCAAGAGCGTGCTGGTCCACCTGCCGGGCCGGGAGATCGACGTGATGATCCCGCCCATGATGAATCAGCTCCTTTTCGACGACATTCTTTATGGACAGGTCGCGCGCGAGGAGCATCGCCGGTTCCAGCAGCTCATCCGATTCATCGCGCCCGACATCTACGACATCCAGGATCTGCTCGAAGAGGTGCTCGAAGATGAGGAGCTGCGGAAGCGCATCGTCCGCGACATGGCCAGGCGCCGCATTTTCGGCCGCAAGCTGGCGGCGGAGCTGATCGAACGGCCGCCGGCGATTCTCGCGCAGACGCTGATCGGCGGCATCCCGCACGAGCGCGACGGCAAGGGCGAGCTGCCGTCGTTCGATCTGCTCCCGGTGCCGAACTATTTTTTCATGCGCGATCCGCAGGTCGTCATCGGCGACGGCGTCGTCATCTGCGGCATGGCCACGCAGGCGCGGCGGCGCGAGTCGCTGCTGTCGAAGTACGTTTTCCGCCATCACCCGCTGTTCCGCGACTCCGGCTGCTGGACCGATTTCATGGAGTCTGCCGACGATCCGCACCGGCGTACGCCGACCATCGAGGGCGGCGACATCCTCGTGCCGTCGCGCGATCTGCTGCTCGTCGGCGTCACCGAACGGACCAATCGCGCCGGCGTGCGGCAACTGGCGACGTCGCTGCGCGAAGCGAACAGCGACGTGAAAACGATCATCATCGTCGAGCTGCCGCGGCAACGGTCCTTTATGCATCTCGACACCGTCTTCACGTTCACCAGCCGCAACGAATGCCTAATTTATCCGCCCGTGATTCTTCCCGGCGGAAGCCAGGCGGCCACCGTGACGACGATCGATCTGACGAAGAAAAGCATCTCCTACACGCCGCAGAAATCGCTCCTCGGCGCGCTGAAGAAACGCGGCTTCGATCTCGAGCCGATCTATTGCGGCGGCCGCACGGCTGTCGATCAGCAGCGCGAGCAATGGACCGACGGCGCGAACGCCTTCACGCTCGCGCCGGGCATCGTCCTCCTCTACGAGCGCAACGTGCGCACCGCCGAGGAGCTGGCCGCGCACGGCTACCACATCGTCTACGAAGACGATCTCCTCCTCGGTCGCACGGAGCTGGAGACGTGGACCGACACGAAGTACGCGATCCAGATGGCCGGCCACGAGCTGTCGCGCGCACGCGGCGGTCCGCGTTGCATGACCATGCCGCTGGAGCGCGAGGAGCTGTAGCGTGGCCGATCGCAAACTGGCCGTCGTCGCGTTCGGCGGCAACGCGCTGCTGCGCCCCGAGGATCGCGGCACGCAGGAAGAGCAGATCGCGCGCGCCAAGCAGGCCGCGCGCTGGCTGGCCGAAATCGTCCGTCACGGCTACAAGCTGATCGTCGTCCACGGCAACGGCCCGCAGGTCGGCAACATCCTCGTGCAGGCGGAGGAGGCGTCGACGAAGATTCCGCCGCAGTCGCTCGACGTCTGTGTGGCGCAGACGGAAGGGTCGATGGGCTTTCTGCTGCAACAAGCGATTCGCAATCGTCTCGACAGCATCGGTTCAGCGGGCGACGTCGCGACGATCCTCACCGAGGTTGAAGTCGATCCTGCCGATCCGGCATTCAAACGTCCGACAAAACCGATCGGTCCGTACTTCACGCGCTACCGCGCCGAAGCGCTCGAACGCGACCTCGGCTGGACGATGCGCGAAGAGTCCGGCCGCGGCTGGCGGCATGTCGTTCCGTCGCCAAAACCGCTGCGCATTCTGAACATCGAGACGATCGTGCACATGCTCGAAAGCGCAGCCGTCGTGATCGCCGCAGGCGGAGGCGGCATCCCCGTCGTGCGCGGACGCGACGGCCAGTGGCGCGGTGTCGAAGCAGTGATTGACAAGGATTTTTCATCGTCACTGCTCGCCTCGGAACTGCGCGCCGAGATGTACGTCGTCCTCACCGGCGTCGCAAAAGTAGCGATCGATTTCGAGAAACCGACGCAGCGAACCGTCGACCGCCTGACGGTGTCCGAAGCGCAGCGCTACCTCGCCGAGGGGCAGTTTCCTGCCGGTTCGATGGGACCAAAAATCGAAGCAGCGATCCAGTTTGTCACCCACGGCGGCGGGCAAGTGCTGATCACCGACGTCGAACATTTACGCGACGCACTCGGCGGGCGGGATGGGACAGTGATCGTTGCGTAACGTCAAAAGCCAAACCATAAATACACAAAGGACACAAAGAGAGGCTCCTTTGTGATCTTTGTGTCTTTGTGGTGAAACGCTTTTACACTGACGCGCATCCATGAAGGTCAAATTCATCTACAACCCGGCGGCGGGACGCGGTCGTGCGGCGCGGCATCATGCCGAGGCGGAGCGGCATCTGCGCGAGCTTGGCGCCGAGGTTGATGCGCATGCGAGCAGCAGTCCGGCGGACATGACGCGGGCGGCGGCGGAGGCATCGCGCGGCGCGTACGATCGCGTCATCGTCAGCGGCGGTGATGGGACGCTGCATCTCGCCGTGCGCGACTTCGATCTGGCACGCGGCACGCTCGCGCTGATTCCGCAAGGTTCGGGCGACGACTTCGCGAAAGTGCTCGGCCTTCCGCGCGATGTGCGGTCGGCGTGCGAGCTGGCGCTTCGCGGCAACGCGCGCGAGGTCGACGTTGCCACCGCGAACAACATCCGCTACCTCGGCGTGGCTGGACTCGGATTCGACTCCGAAGTTGCGCGCTACGCGAATGAGAATGCGACGTTCCTGCGCGGCTCGCTCGTGTATCTCTACGCCATCATCCGCGTTCTGCCGCGATTCACGCCGCATCGCGTGACCATCAACGAGACTCGCAGCGAAGAGATCATGTTTGCGACGGTCGGCAACTCGCGGCAGTACGGCGGCGGAATCCGCATCGTGCCGGATGCGCGGATCGATGACGGCCAGCTCGACGTCTGCATCGTCCACCGCACCTCGCGGATGCAACTTCTGAAAACGCTGCCGAAGGCATACACCGGCGCGCACGTAAAGAGTCCATTCGTCGAGATCGGACGCAGCACCTCGTTCACGTTCGATTCCGAACGGCCGTTGGACGTTTACGCGGACGGCGAGCGGATCACGACGACGCCGGTGCGATTCGCGCTGGCGAGCGAAAAGCTGCGCATCGTGGCTCCCTAAGAACCTACCCATACGGTCAGGAAGCTCTGCGGACTTCTTCGCTAGACTCCGGAACATTGCAGCGGTTCCAGGAGAACTAAGCGAATGGTCCTTATCCCGATGGTGGTCGAGCAGACGAGCCGAGGCGAGCGCGCCTACGACATCTACTCCCGCCTCCTCAAAGACAACGTCGTATTTCTCGGTCAGACCATCGACGACACCGTCTCGAATCTGATCATCGCCCAGCTCCTTTTTCTCGAAGCCGAGAATCCGGAGAAGGACATCTCGGTGTACATCAACTCGCCCGGCGGATCGATCACGGCCGGACTGGCGATCTACGACACCATGCAGTACGTCAAGCCCGACATCCAGACCATCTGCATCGGTCAGGCGGCGTCGATGGCGGCGGTGTTGCTCGCGGCCGGCAAGAAGGGGAAACGGTTCGCGCTTCCCAACTCGCGCGTTCTGATCCACCAGCCGCTCATGCATGGGCTTGGCGGGCAGGCGTCGGAGATCGACATTCACGCCAAGGACATCATGCGCATGAAAGCGCGGATGAATCAGATCCTTGCGCATCACACAGGACAACCGGTCGAGAAAGTCGATCGCGATACCGACCGCGACTACATCCTCCAGGCCAACGATGCCGTCGAATACGGCCTCGTCGATCAGGTTATCGCAAAACGGGAATGAGTGTTTGTTATGGAAGCCAGCCAGGAATGCTCTCGGGAAGGCTTCACGTTCACGACGGCGCAGCGTAGAATCTAACGACTCTTAAAAGGATCCAAGCAACCCATGTCGAAGAAGGGGAACAGCGGCGACGTCCTTCGTTGCAGCTTCTGCAACAAGAGCCAGCGCGACGTAAAGAAGTTGATCGCGGGCCCGACCGTTTACATCTGCGACGAATGCGTCGACATCTGCCTCGACATCATTGCTGAAGATCGCAAGGACGAGCCGGGCACGATGGAAGGCTCCGGCCAGCTTCCGAAGCCGAAAGAGATCAAGGAGTTCCTCGACCTCTACGTCATCGGCCAGGAGCGCGCCAAGAAGAAGCTCGCCGTCGCCGTCTACAACCACTACAAGCGCATCGACTACTCGACGCGCAACAATCGCCAGGACGTCGAGCTGCAGAAGTCGAACATCCTGCTGATCGGCCCGACGGGTACCGGCAAGACGCTCCTCGCGCAGACGCTTGCGCGCATGCTCAGCGTTCCGTTCACGATCGTCGACGCCACTACACTGACTGAGGCCGGTTACGTCGGCGAGGACGTCGAGAACATAATACTCAAGCTCTACCAGGCTGCCGGCAACGACAAAGACAAAACGCAGCGCGGCATCGTCTATATCGACGAAGTCGACAAGATCTGCCGCAAGGGCGACAACCCCTCGATCACGCGCGACGTCAGCGGCGAAGGCGTGCAGCAGGCGCTGCTGAAGATTCTCGAAGGCACCGTCGCCAACGTTCCGCCGCAGGGCGGGCGCAAACATCCTCATCAGGAATTCATCCAGATCGACACCACCAACATCCTCTTCATCTGCGGCGGCGCATTCGTCGGGCTGGAGAACGTCATCGAGCGCCGGCTGTCAGCGACCTCGATGGGCTTCGGCGCCAAGATCGCCACGAAGAAAGAGAAGCGGACCGGCGAGCTGCTCTCGCAGGTTCATCCCGAGGATCTGATCAAGTTCGGACTGATTCCCGAGTTCGTCGGCCGTCTGCCTGTCGTGGCCACCCTCAACGAGCTCGATAAGGGAACACTCATCGAAATCCTGCGCGAGCCGAAGAACTCGCTCGTGCGGCAATACCAGACCATCATGGGCTTCGAGAACGTCATGCTGAAGTTCCACGACGACGCCCTCGAAGCCATCGCCGAAGAAGCGCTCAAGCGCAACGTCGGCGCGCGCGGCCTCAAGATCATCATCGAAGAGCTGATGCTGGAGATCATGTACACGATCCCGTCGCAGGACGCGATCAGCGAATGCGTCATCACCCGCGAGGTCGTCATCAACCGCAGCCAGCCGATCACGATGTACCGCAAAGCCGGCTAGGACCATCAAAAACTAAATGCCCAAACAGCCAGAAATCACCACACTCCCACTCGTTCCGTTGCGGGACATGGTCGTCTTCCCGTCGATGATGGCGCCGTTCGTCGTCGGACGCCGCGCTTCGATCCTCGCGCTCGAAGCGACGCTCGCCACCAACGAGAAGAAGATCTTCCTCGCCACACAAAAAGACCCCAAAATCGACGATCCCTCCATCGGTGAGATTTATCCGATCGGCGTCGTCGCCACCGTCGTCCAGAACCTGAAGCTTCCGAATCAGAACGTCAAGGTGATGGTCGAGGGCCTCACGCGCGCCGAGATCGTCAGCACCGGCGAGAACGACGGCTACGTCACCGTCACCGTGCGCGACATCGACACCAGCGTGCCGCTGACCTCCGAGGTCGCGCAGTACATGCAGAAGCTCGTCGAGATCTTCGAGCAGTACGCGAAGATGTCGCACCACCTCGCCTTCGAAGGCGTGATGTCGACGCTGAAGCTCGATGAGCCGGACCGTTTCGCGGACACGCTCGCCTCGCACATCCTCATTACCACGCCCGAAAAGCAGCAGCTCCTGGAGACCATCTCGCCGTACGAGAGGCTCCAGAAACTGCAGGACTTCCTCGAAGTCGAGATCGAGAAGATCAACATCGACAAGCGCATCAACTCCAAGGTCAAGAAGCAGATGGAGCGCGCGCAGAAGGAGTACTACCTCAACGAGAAGATCAAGGCGATCCACCACGAGCTGGGCCGCAAAGACGATCGCTCCGACGAGGTCGAAGAGCTCCGCCAGAAGATCGAAGAAGCCGGCATGCCGAAGGAGACGAAGGAAAAAGCTCTGCAGGAGCTGAAGCGTCTCGAGGCGATGCCGGGCGTTTCCGCCGAGGCTACGGTCTCGCGGAACTACATCGAATGGCTCGTCTCGGTTCCGTGGAAGAAGGCCAGCAAAGAGATCAAGGACATCGATCTCGCCGAGCAGATTCTGAACGAGGACCACTACGGCCTCGACAAGATCAAAGAGCGCATCCTCGAGTTTCTCGCGGTCCGTCAGCTCGTCAAGGGACCGAAGGGCACGATCCTCTGCTTCGTCGGACCTCCCGGCGTCGGCAAGACGTCGCTGGCGAAGTCGATCGCCCGCGCCACCGGCCGCAAGTTCGTCCGCCTCTCCCTCGGCGGCGTTCGCGATGAGGCGGAAATCCGCGGACACCGCCGCACCTACATCGGCGCCTTCCCCGGCCAGATCATCCAGCGGATGAAAAAAGCGGGCACGGTCAATCCCGTTTTCCTGCTCGATGAAGTCGACAAGATGTCGATGGATTTCCGCGGCGATCCCTCGGCCGCACTCCTCGAGGTCCTCGATCCCGAACAGAACAACGCCTTCACCGATCATTATCTCGACGTCGAGTACGACCTCTCGAAGGTCATGTTCATCGCCACCGCGAACGTGACGCACACGATTCCGGCGCCGCTCAAAGACCGAATGGAGATCATCTCCCTCTCCGGCTACACGCACCTGGAAAAGCTGGCCATCGGCAAGCAGTTCCTCGTGCCGAAGCAGAAAGAGGAGCAGGGCATCGAAGAAGGTCAGGTGAACTTCCTCGACAACGCCATCGAAGAGTTGATCGACTCCTACACGCGCGAAGCTGGCGTTCGCAGCCTGGAGCGCGAAGTGGGATCGGTGCTGCGCAAAGTGGCGCGGCAGGTGGTGAAGAAAGGTCCCGAGCTGAAGCTGACCGTCGACCGCGCGAAAGTCCGCGAGCTCCTCGGCAAGCCGAAGTTCCGCTCGCAGCAGATTCACGATAAGAGCGAGATCGGCCTGGCCACCGGCCTGGCCTGGACGGAAGTCGGCGGCGAAATCCTTTCGACTGAAGTCGCGATCTCGCGCGGCAAGGGCAACCTGATCCTCACCGGAAAACTCGGCGACGTGATGCAGGAGTCGGCCCGCGCCGCGCTTTCCTACGTTCGTTCCCGCGCGGAGCTGTTCGGTCTCGACGCCGACTTCCACGCGAACATGGACATCCACATTCACGTCCCGGAAGGCGCGATCCCGAAGGATGGACCGTCGGCCGGAATCACCATGGCCACGGCGCTGCTCTCGGCCGTCACGCGCATCCCCGTGCATCGCGACATCGCCATGACCGGCGAAATCACGCTGCGCGGCAAGGTGCTGCCGGTCGGCGGCGTGAAGGACAAGATCCTCGCGGCCGCGCGCGCCGGCATCACGCGCATCGTCCTCCCCGCCGAGAACGAGCGCGACCTCGAGGAGATCCCCTCGGACGTTCGCGAGAAGATGGAGTTCAATCTGGTCGAGTCGATGGACGAAGTCGTCCTGCACGCCCTCGACGGCACGATCGTCCCGCTGGTCAAAAAGCTGCCGGATGCGGCGGTCGAGTCAGGGTCACCCATTCACTGAGCCTCTCTCAGCCAGAGCCGCCGGACACCCGGCGGCTCTGGCGTATGGCACGGATGTTCCATTCTTCCGGCCATGCTCTTCGTGACCATCCCTTGACCGCTACCGGAGAATACCGGCACAATCTCCGTCGTTAATCTCCCCAAACCACACGATTACCTCTTCGCAGTACCTCTGCTTTTGCATTTCCCTGGCAACAACATCTCTTGGACATCCGAACAGTCGAGTTCCACCGGGCGGCATACAAGGCCGACGACTTTCCGACTGACCGCAGACCGCAATTCGCGATGGTCGGTCGATCCAATGTCGGAAAGTCGAGCCTCATCAACGCCGTTTTGAAACGGAAAGCCGTGGCCCGCGTCAGCCAGACGCCCGGGAAGACGCAGGCCATCCAGTTCTATCTCATCAACGACCGCTTCTACATCGTCGACTTCCCCGGTTACGGCTACGCCAAGGTCCCGAAGGACATGGCCCGTTCCTGGGGCGAGCTCGTACGCGGTTACCTCGAGAGCGCCGATGCTCTCCAGCTGATCTTTATCCTGCTCGACGTGCGGCGAACTCCCAGCCCGGAGGATCGTCAAATGCATGACTGGACCGTTGCGTCGGGCATCGACGAACGCATCCTTCTCACCAAGAGCGACAAGCTATCCAACAACCAGCTCGTGAAGAGCCGTATGGAGATTGCCCGCGATCTCCAGATCACCGAAGAGCGCCTCATCCTGTGTTCCGTCGTCAAGGGGAACGGCATCGAGCAAGTCCGGCGCGAGATCGCATCGCGCCTCTGAATCAGGGGTCATTCAATCAACGAGGTTTGAACCAATGTCCGAAACAGAATTCGAAAACGAATCGAACGTCGCCGTAGCCGAGCCGCCGCCTGTCGAGAAGGCTGAAAAGGCCGAGAAGGCCGAGAAGCCGGTCCGCAAGACCACGCGCAAACCGAAAGCCGAGAAGGCCGCCGCGCCGGCCGCGGTGGAAGAAGAAACGCCGGCTGCAGTCGCTGCCGAGGCGGAGCCCGTATCCGAGCCTGAGCCTGAAAAACCGGCAGCTCCGATCGTCGACGTCGCCAACGACGCTCCCGAAGAAACCGCTGCCGCTTCTCACCCGATGAGCCGGCGCGATCAGACGCAGGCCGCCGAGACGCTCGACATCCGCGTGCTCAAGGAGATGAAGCTCCCCGATCTGACCAAGATCGCCAAGGAGCACGGCATCGAAAACGCCACCGGCATGCGCAAGCAGGACCTGATCTTCTCAGTCCTCCAGGCGCAGACCGAAAAATCGGGACTCATTTTTTCCGAAGGCGTTCTCGAGTGCCTTCCCGACGGCTTCGGCTTCCTGCGCGCCCCCGAGTACAACTACCTGCCCGGCCCGGACGACATTTACGTTTCGCCGTCGCAGATCCGCCGCTTCGACCTGCATACCGGCGACACCGTCTCCGGCCAAGTGCGCCCGCCGAAGGAAGGGGAGCGCTACTTCGCGCTCATCAAAGTCGAAGCGGTCAACTTCGAGCATCCCGACGTGGCGCGCGAGAAGATCCTGTTCGACAACCTCACGCCGCTCTATCCCGAGCACCGCATCAAGCTCGAAGTGCCGGACAACATGTCGTCGCGCGTGCTCGACCTCATCGCGCCGGTCGGCAAAGGGCAGCGCGGCCTGATCGTCGCGCCTCCGCGCACCGGTAAAACGATGATCCTGCAGGCCATCGCCAACTCCATCACCGCCAATCATCCCGAGGTGACGCTGATCGTGCTGCTGATCGACGAGCGGCCGGAGGAAGTCACCGACATGCAGCGCAGCGTGAAGGGAGAAGTGATCTCATCGACCTTCGACGAGCCGGCCTCGCGCCACGTGCAGGTCGCAGAGATGGTCATCGAGAAAGCGAAGCGCCTCGTCGAGCATCGCCGCGATGTGGTCATCCTGCTCGACTCCATCACCCGCCTGGCCCGCGCCTACAACACCGTCGTGCCGCCGTCCGGCAAAGTCCTCTCCGGCGGCGTCGACTCGAACGCCCTCCAGCGTCCGAAGCGCTTCTTCGGATCCGCGCGTAACGTCGAAGAAGGCGGCTCGCTGACGATCATCGCCACAGCCCTGATCGACACCGGCTCGCGCATGGACGACGTCATCTTCGAAGAGTTCAAAGGCACCGGCAACATGGAAGTGCACCTCGACCGCAAGCTCTCCGACAAACGCGTCTTCCCCGCCATCGACATCAACAAGTCCGGCACGCGCAAAGAGGAGCTGCTTTTGGAGCGCAACGAGCTCAATCGCATCTGGGTCCTGCGCAAAGTCTTCTCGCCGCTGTCGACGGTCGAATCGATGGAGCTGCTCGTCGAGAAGCTGGAGAAAACCCGCACGAACTCCGAGTTCCTCAACTCGATGTCCTCGATGTGAGAAAACTCTTTCTCTCTTTCGTCATCCTCCTCGCGGCCGCGCCGCTCCACGCGCGCGGCCGCGATTTTTCCGGCCACTACGAACGTCCCGGCGAGAACGACGAGGCGTCGCTCGACGTCAAGATGCTCCCCGGCAACCGCGTGAAAGTCACCGGCATCGCCCTCTGGAACACGAAGAACGAAAAGTACGGCCCCAACATTGGCGAGCTAGATTTCGAAGCCGACCTGAAAGACGACACCATCTCCTGGAGCGACTCCGACGGCTACCGCATCACCATCCGCTTCTCCCGCCACGCCGCCGACGTAACCGAGCGCGGAGTCGGCGGACATTTCGGAATGAATGTGACGTTCGCGGGGCATTACACGCGAACGGCGGATGGAGATTAGGCCGCTTCAGCCCTTTGCGATGGGCGCTACAATCATTCGCCATGTCTGCGCACATCCAACTCGATCGTGAATTCGTCGCCGAGTTCTGCCGGCGGAATCAAATCCGCAGGTTAGCTCTGTTTGGGTCGGTGCTGACGGAACGGTTTCGGCCAGAAAGCGATCTTGACGTTCTGGTGGAGTTCGAGCCGGACCGCGAACCCGGGTTCATTGGGCTTGCGCGCATGCAATTTGAACTCGAAGCGGTTGTCGGTCGTCCGGTCGATCTTCGCACACCGAAAGACCTGAGCCGCTTCTTCCGCGAAGAGGTATTGCGCTCGGCCGAGGTGCAGTATTCCGCCGCCTGACCGCGCGCGCCTGCAGCACATTCTTGAGGCGGCGCAAACAATCGCCCGTTTTACGGCTCGCTTCGACTCTGCCCGAAGTCTTCTGGCCGACGAGGCCGCGTTCTGGCTTGTCGTTCACATGATTGAGATCATCGGTGAAGCAGCCCGGCACGTCAGCGCCGAAACGCGCGCGCAACTTTCACTGCCATGGGTCCAGATCGTTGCGATGCGCAACCGCGTCGCACACGGATACTTTGAATCAACGAAGTCATCGTTTGGAGAACGGCGACTCTGGAAGTGCCAGTCATAGCGAATGCCATCGATACTTTTCTGGAACGGGAAGAAAGAGGAGAGTGAACCATGACAGCCCTCATCAAAAACGGCCGCATCGTTACTGCTGTCGACGACTACAACGCCGACATCCTCATCGACGGCGGGACCATCGCCATGATCGGCAAGTCGATCGACGTCGATGCCGACAAAGTCATCGACGCCAAAGGGCGGCTGGTCATCCCCGGCGGGATCGATCCGCATACGCATATGGAGCTCCCTTTCGGCGGCACCTCGGCGTCCGACACGTTCGAGACCGGGACGATTGCCGCGGCCTATGGCGGCACCACCACCATCATCGACTTCGCCGTGCAGGGCAAAGGAATGTCGCTCAAGCAGGCCGTCGATGCGTGGCATGCGAAGGCCGACGGCAACACCTCCATCGACTACGGCTTTCATCTCATCTGCACCGATCTGCCGGACGAGCGGTTGCCGGAGATGAAGTCGATGATCGATGAGGGGGTGTCGAGCTTCAAGCTCTTCATGGCCTACCCCGGAGTCTTCCTCGTCGACGACGCCACCATCTTCAAGGCCATGGGGATGGCCGGCGAGAACGGTGGGCTGATCTGCATGCATGCGGAGAACGGCGTGGTCATCGACGCCATCGTCAAGAAGGCGCTGGCGGATGGCAAGACGGCGCCGAAGTATCACGCCCTGACGCGTCCGACGAAGGCCGAAGCCGAAGGCGTGCATCGGGCCATTGCCCTGGCGGAGATGGCTAACTCGTCGGTGTACATCGTCCACCTCAGTTGCGACGATTCGCTGCAGGAGGTCACGCGCGCGCGCGACGTGGGCATCAACGCGTACGCCGAAACCTGTCCGCAGTATCTCTTCCTCGACTACAGCGTTTACGAGCAGCCGGGATTCGAGGGCGCCAAGTACGTGATGACGCCGCCCATCCGCGAGAGGTGGAACCAGGAGCAGTTGTGGCGCGGGCTGAAATTCAACGACCTGCAGGTGGTCTCGACCGATCACTGTCCGTTCTGCATGAAGGAGCAGAAGGAGCTCGGCAAGAACGACTTCTCGAAGATCCCGAATGGCGGCCCGGGCGTGGAAGAGCGGATGTCGCTCATCTACAACGGCGGTGTCGCGCAGGGCCGCATCTCACTCAATCGTTTCGTCGAGATCACCTCGACTGCCGCGGCGAAGATCTTCGGACTCTTCCCGCGGAAGGGGACGATCGCCGTCGGCAGCGACGCCGACATCGTCATCTTCGATCCGAATGAAGAGAGGACGATCAGCGCGAAGACGCATCACATGAACGTCGACTATTCCTGCTACGAGGGGATGACGGTAAAGGGTGTGACGAAGACGGTGTTGTCGCGGGGTGAGCTCGTAATCGAAGAGGGTCGCTATGTCGGGAAGCCGGGCAAAGGCCAGTTCTTGAAACGCGGGCTGGCATTCAGTCCGCGGTAGCGTGTTACTTCAGTTTTCCCGATTCGACGTCTTTGATAAACCGCACCACCTCGCGAAAGTATCTTTCCTGATCGTCATACATCTCCAGGTGGCTGCCCTCGGTGATCACCACGCGTGAATGCGGGATCAGCTTTTCCATTCGCCGGATGTCGTCCGGGTTCATTGTGCCGTGGCGGCCGGCGATGATCAGGGTCGGGACTTTGATCTTGGGCAGGTCGGCCCAGCGGTCCCAATCCTTGAAGTTGCCGCTGATCACGAACTCGTTCGGGCCCTGCATCACGTTGTAGATCTTCTGATTGAACTTCGCGAACGCGCGCGCTACCGGCTCGGGCCACGGATCGAGGCGCAGGATGTGCGCCGCGTAGACCTTGCTCATCATGATCTGCTGGTATTCGGGTGCCTCGTATTGCCCAGCGGCTTCGTACTTCGCCAGGGTCTTGCGATCCTCCGGCGACAACTCGGCCAGCAGCGTGGCCGCGTATTTTTCGTACGCCGGGATGCCGGCGGTCATGTCGGAGATGATCAGCGCCTTGAGATGATCCTGATGTTCGAGCGCGTACTCGATGGCCAGCATGCCGCCCCAGGAGTGGCCGAGGAGGTAGTAATGATCGAGGCCGAGGCCCTTGCGAACCTGCTCGACCTCGTTGCGATAGCGATTGATCGTCCAGAGCGACACATCATCAGGATTGTCTGAGTTCCCGACGCCGAGCTGGTCGTAGTAGTAGAACTGGATGCCGTGCTGCGGCAGAAAATCCTCGAAGCACTCGAAGTAGTCGTGCGGGAAGCCGGGACCGCCGTGCAGCGTGAGCAGCTTCACCGGACCATGGCCGACGCGCTTGGTCCAGACGTGATACTTGCCATCGACTTCGATCAACTTCGACCCCCCGGTCTTGACCTCGGCAGGCCACGCGCTGACGGCGAACAGGATGAGAGCGGACATCATCAAGAGCTTTCGCATGTCCGATGATACGCACGAGACGGCGATCCGGATCTGGCTACAATGACCCGCGCATGAACGACGAACTCATTCACCACGAAGACGGACGTGTCGAACTGCGCTCCGACGAAGGCATCCGCACCAGCGCGCTGTACAACCACGACCTCGCGCCGGTGCCGGTCAGCCAGCGCAACTGGACCACGTACAACTACGCCGCGCTCTGGATCGCCATGGCGCACTGCATCCCGACGTACATGATGTCGTCGGGCCTGATCGGCGCGGGGATGAACTGGTGGCAGGCGCTGACGACGATCCTGGTCGGCAACACGATCGTGCTCATCCCGATCCTGCTCAACTCACATGCCGGAACCAAGTACGGCATCCCCTTCCCCGTCTTCGCGCGCGCCAGCTACGGAACGATCGGCTCGAACCTGCCTGCGCTGATGCGGGCCATCGTCGCCTGCGGCTGGTTCGGGATTCAGGCCTGGATCGGCGGCGAGGCGCTGCACACGTTTTTCACCTCGATCCTTCCGTCGTGGCCGTCGCTCCTCGGCAACTTCGCCGGACATCCGACCACCGAATGGATTTCGTTCCTGCTCTTCTGGGGACTGAACATCCTGATCATCTACCGCGGCATGGACCTGCTCCGCCGCTTCGAAAACTGGGCCGCGCCGTTCGTGCTCGTGATGACCGCGCTCCTTCTCGCCTGGGCCGTCTGGCGCGCGCACGGCCTCGGCTATCTGCTGCACGAGAAAGGCAAGTTCGAAACGTGGGCGCAGTTCCGGCCGATTTTCATCCCGTCGCTGACGGCGATGATCGGCTTCTGGGCCACGCTCTCACTGAACATGCCTGACTTCACCCGCTTCGGCCGTAGCCAGCGCGAGCAGGCCATCGGTCAGACCGTGGCGCTTCCGACGACGATGACCGTCTTCGCCGCCATGGGCGTGATCATCACCTCGGCCGCCGTGGTCATCTATCCGACGATGAGCATCAACGAGCTGTGGGATCCGCTGAAACTGGTGGCCCAGTTCAAACAGCCGCTGGTCGTGGCCATCTCGATGTTCACCGTTGTCGTCGCCACGCTCTCGGTCAACATCGCCGCGAACGTCGTCTCGCCCGCGAACGACTTCGCCAACGCCTTCCCGAAATGGATCTCGTTCCGCACGGGCGGCCTGATCACCGGATTGCTCGCCATCGCCATGCAGCCGTGGCGTCTCCTCGCCGATCCCTCCGGCTACATCTTCACCTGGCTCCTCGGCTACTCCGGCGGACTCGGATCGATCGGCGGCGTGATGATCGTCGACTACTGGATCGTGCGAAAGAAGCAGCTCGCGCTCGGCGATCTCTATCGCACCGAAGGCGTCTACCGCTACGCCGCCGGCTGGAACTGGCGCGCCGTCTTCGCCACGATTCTCGGCTGCGTGGCCGCCTGGATCGGCTTGGTCGTCCCGTCGCTGCGCCCGCTGTACGACTACGCCTGGTTCGTCGGCTTCGGCGTCGCCGCGATCACGCATCTGCTGCTGATGAAAGCCTTCCGTCCGCGCGACCTCGTCGACGCGGAGCCGGCAGTCGCGTAGGGATCCCGGTGACGATCTCCAACTTCTTCCGCAAGCTGTTCGGCTTTTTCCTGCCGAAAGCGAAGCCCGTCGAGCGCCCGCTCGCCGAACCGGTCACGGTCATCGAAGTGGCCGGTGTGGAAATGCCGGCCCCGCAACAACCGCCGCCTACCGATCCCGAGCCGTTGCCGGATTCCGATCCGGAACCAGTACCGATCACCGAACCCCAGCCGATTCCGCAGCCCGAACCGGCTCCGCCTCCACCCGAACCGGCTCCGCCTCCACCCGAACCGCCACCCACCATCATCGTTGCGGAAGAGAGTCCGCGCGAAAATGAGATAATCCGCGAACCCAAATCGGAGAAAAAACGCATGTCCCGAATCGTCAAAGGTGGTTTGATCCAGACATCCCTCGCTTGCGACACCAGCGAATCGCTCGACACCATTCGCGAGGCGCAAACCGAGCGCACGCTCAAATACATCGACCAGGCCGGCGCCGCGGGCGTTCAGGTGCTGTGCATGCAGGAGATTTTCACCGGACCGTATTTCTGCGCCGAGCAGACCACGCGCTGGTACGACTCCACCGAGAAAATCCCTGACGGTCCGACCACGAAGCTGATGCAGGAGTACGCGAAGAAGTACAGCATGGTCATCGTCGTGCCGCTATATGAAGTCGAAGACACCGGCGTCTACTACAACACCGCCGCCGTGATCGACGCCGACGGCAAGTACCTCGGCAAGTACCGCAAGAATCACATCCCGCACGTCGCACCCGGTTTCTGGGAGAAGTTCTACTTTCGCCCGGGCAACCTCGGCTACCCCGTTTTCGAGACGGCCTACGCGAAGGTCGGCGTCTATATCTGCTACGACCGCCACTTCCCCGAGGGGGCGAGAGAGCTGGGACTGGCGGGCGCGGAGATCGTGATGAATCCCTCCGCGACCGTTGCCGGACTTTCCGAATATCTCTGGAAGCTCGAGCAGCCCGCGCACGCGGTTGCCAACGGCTACTTCATCGGTGCCATCAACCGCGTCGGCTTCGAAGCGCCGTGGAACATCGGCGAGTTTTACGGCCAGAGCTACTTCTGCGATCCGCGCGGCCAGATGCTCGCCGTCGGCCCTCGCGATCAGGACGCCCTCGTCGTCGCCGACCTCGACATGGACAAGATCCGCGAAGTCCGCAACACGTGGCAGTTCTATCGCGATCGCCGTCCGGAGACGTACAACGGAATCGTAAGACTCTAATCGGCCCGTGCGCGACCACATCCTGATCAACATCAACGGAACGACGCATCGCATCGAAGGCGATGCGTCGTTCCAGACGCTCGCAAACTATCTGCGTCAGGACGCCGCCGCGACCGGGACGAAGATCGTCTGCGAGGAAGGCGATTGCGGCGCGTGCACGGTGTTGACTCGGCGTTCGGCGAAGGATGATTACCGCCCCGTCAACTCCTGCATCCTGAATCTGGCGCAACTCGATGGATCGTCCATCGTGACCGTGGAAGGGCTGCGTGAAAACGCCCTCCATCCCGTGCAGACAGCGATGGTGAATTGCCACGGCGCCCAATGCGGCTACTGCACGCCGGGATTCGTCATGGCCATGGCCGGCATGTTCGAGACCTGCGATCGCGTGAATGAAAAGCAGGTCCGCGACGGACTGACCGGAAACCTCTGCCGCTGCACCGGCTACGAGCCGATCATCAAAGCCGCGCTGGCGGTCGACGGAAGCGAATCGACGAAGATGCGCGATCGCTATCCGGCCCTGCCCGATGCGAACGACTCCGTCACCGTCGGCAACTTCTGCGCGCCGGCCACGCTCGACGAAGCGATTGCGTTCAAACGCGATCATCCCGGCTGCACCATCGTGCAGGGCGGCACCGACTTCGGCGTCTGGGTCAACAAGCGCAACTACGCCGCGCCGGCGATGCTGTCGCTGGCGAAGATTGGGTCGCTCAACGAATTGCGCGAAGAAGATGGAGCGATCGTCGTCGGCGCGAACACGAGCCTCGCCGATTTCGAGACGTTCATCGCCGATCGCATCCCTGAACTGGCCCGCATCATGGCCATCTTCGGTTCGCCGCAGATCAAGAACGCCGGAACGGTCGTCGGCAACATCGCCAACGGCTCGCCGATCGGCGACACGATCCCGTACCTCTTCGTCGCCGGCACCGTGCTCGAGTTCAACAACGGCGCTCGCACCGTTCCCATCGACCGCTTCTACCTCGGATACCGCAAGTTCGACCTGCAGCCGGACGAGATCATCACCCGCGTCCGCATCGGCATCGTGCGCGACACGCTCAAGCTCTACAAAGTCTCGCGCCGCAAAGATCTCGACATCTCGGCCTTCACCGCCGCCATTCGCCTGGCCATGACCGGCGACCGCATCGACCGCGCCGGAGTCGTCTACGGCGGCGTCGCGCCTACGGTCATTCGCCTTCCGCGCACCGAGGCGTTCCTGGCGGGCAAGTCCGCAACGCTCGATACCTTCGAGCACGCCGGCCGCATCGCCCGCGACGAGATCAAACCGATCAGCGACGTCCGCGGCTCCGCCGATTACCGCCTCCAGCTCGCCGAAAACATCATGGCGAAGTTCTGGTACGAGACCTTCGACGAGAAGTCAGCGGCGCGCTTCGCGCAGGTGTGATCCTCCGCGTCCTCCGCGCCTCCGCGTGAACCGGTCTCTCCTCGAATCAGCAGAGCAGATACATCACCCGCGTCTCGAGCTTGGCAGGATCTTCGTTCCAATCACCGTAAATCTCCCATGACGTTCCGGCGAAAGAGCGGCCGCTTTCCTTTGCCCATGCGTGAATCGCGCTGTGCGCGTAGGCCAATCCGTCATACGGACCGACATGCGTGACCACTGCGGCCTCACCGCCTGGAGTCGTCACTGGCCTGACCTCGCCGGATGCGTCGAACTCTCGCGTGACCTCAACGCCGAAATCGGCCTTCATCGGATCGCCATGGTGATAGATGAAGATGTTGTGACCATCGGTCCGCAGGCCCGGCTGCGTGCGCAGGAAAGCCCAGACCTGATCGAGCGCAGGTCGCCAGACATCGCCAACCCGCCCAGCGGCAACCTGTCGCCGTACCGCCGCCAACAGCCTCGGCGAAACCGTTTCGATCTCGACTTGTGAACGCATCTTTGATCTCCATCAGAAGTGCGGCAGCCGACGTCGCTCCAGCGCCGCGCCGATCAGCGTTACGGCGTAGGCGTGATCGACGCTCGCGGGCGTGGTGAAGTCCATGCCGCCACGCCAGCTCTCCGGCGCCTCGGGATGCACGCCGGTGAGGATGATCCACCCCTCGCCGGATTGCCCTTGCACCACCGCGGGCGTGCCATCGGGATACCTGCCGACGACCGCACCCCAACCGCTGAGTTGAGGTCCATCCTCCCAATACTGATCGAGCGCAGGTGCCTTCGCACCCGAGATCAACACCGCCGTCTTACGGACTCCCCGCGCCTCGGCCGAGTAGAAGCCGAACTGCACGCCGGACGTCAGGTTCAGACCGTTGTACGGCGAACGGCCGGCAAAGAACGCGCCGCCACAGATGCCGAGGTAGTTGACGCCGTGCTGCACGGCATCGCGGAGCTTTGCGGACGTTTCCTTCCGCAGACCCGACCCAATGCGAGTGAAGTCTCCGCCCGGAATGATGATGAGTTGATAGCTGCGCAGCCGCGCCGCGCTCATCGCATTCAGCTGCGCCGAATTCGCGGTCGAGTATGAGATCCGACTCTTCCCCAGAAGAGTCTCGATCGCCACGACGTCGTTGGGGGATGTTCCCGTTCCGTTGAACAGGAGGACAGGCGGCACGCGGCCGGACGACAGCGGTCCAGCGGAGTCGCCCGGCGGGTCACAGCCCGCCAGATTGAGCACGAAGAGGACGAGGCAGAAGAGGAGGCGCACGTTCGCCGAGGGATCCGTCGTTCGCGGGTTCGCGCCGGCTATGACTCCAGCCATGTGGTGACCGCAGCTTTCTCCTGCTCCCACTCGTCTGCGGTCATGTCAATGTTCGGGATACCGAGTTGTGATGCGTAGCGGATAAAGTCCAGCCTTGGCATTCCGAGCAACTCGCCAGCCTTGCCGCTGGAGATCGCGCCACGCCGATACAACTCGAGCACGATCATCTCGCTGGCGGCAAGTTCGACGTTCTCATTCGTCTGATGCAGCAGGATTGCGAGACCCTCGTCGAGGTCAATCGTGACGGTGCTCATGTTTCTCCTGCACGCAAGGATAACTGAATGCGATCAAGTAGAACTGTGCACGCGCCCGGCTATGACCGTACTGAAGCCGCTCGCTCGGCCGAGCGCCCCGCGCGATAGAGCAGGCCGCAGATGGCGAGGACGATGATGATGCCGGTGACGATCGCGGGCACGCCCGTCAGACGCGTGAAGTCTTTCGCGGCGAAGTGCATGCTCGTCAGTGCGCTGCCGAGGGAGGGGAACTTGCCGGAGGAGCCGATGAGGAAGGCGATCAGGACGCCGACCAGTCCTTCGCCGGCGATCATTCCCGAGGCGGCCAGGACGCCGGGATCGCTGTCCGTTGGATTGCCGGCGCGTTTCGCGTCGACCATGCGCCGCACGATGCCGCCGAGGAAGACCGGGGCGAGCGTTCCGAGCGGGAGGTAGATGCCGACGGCGAAGGAGAGGCCCGGCAGGCCGGCGATGATGGCGCAGATCGAGAGCGCCGAGCCCGTTCCGACCAGCGCCCACGGCAGCGATCCCGAGAGCACGCCTTCGATCACGGTCTTCATCAGCGTCGCTTGCGGCGCGGGGAGCTCGGGCGATCCGAACGTAAACGCACGGCCGAGCAGGAGCACGGTTCCGGCGATGGCCCAGCAGGCGCAGGCGGCGCCGAGGAATTGTCCGAACTGCTGTTTCGCGGGCGTGGCGCCGACCAGGAATCCCGTCTTCAAATCCTGCGAGATGTCGCCCGCTTTCGACGCCGCGATACAGACCACCGTCCCGACGGTAAGGATGGCCGCGCGCGCCGAGGGATCGGTCCAGCCGCAGAGCACGAAGACGACCGATGCGCCGAGCAGCGTCACGAGCGTCATCGCCGAGGTGGGATTCGACGAGACGCCGATCAGTCCGACGATGCGCGACGACACGACCACGAAACAGACGCCGAAGATCGCCACGCCGAGCGCCGCGACGAGGCGCGGACCGAAGGCCATGTTGCCGGCCAGCAATCCCGGCACGGCCACGAGCGTGAGGACGACGGCCAGCGGAACGGCGACGACGATCCATGACGGAACGTCGCGGTCGGTGCGCGGAGCGTTTTCGCCGTCGCTCATCCCGACGCCGCTGCGACGCAGGCCGCGCATGACGGCGGCGAATGAGCTGGCCATCGTCGGCAGCGCTTTGATCACCGCGACAATTCCCGCCGCCGCCACCGCGCCCGCGCCGATGTAGCGCACGTAGCGCGACCAGATCTGCGCCGCCGTCATCGCTCCGATCGATAGCTTCATTTCGGGAAACATCGGCGCGGTCAGTCCCGCGCCGAACGTCGCGATCAGCGGCGTGAGGACGATCGCCGAGATCAGGCTTCCCGACACCATGATTGCCGACTGTTTGTATCCGAGGATGTAGCCGACCGCGAGCAACGCCGGCGCGATCTCCAGCGCCAGTTCCGCTTTGGCCAGAACCGGCAGGTGCATGGCCAGTCCGGACGGAATCAGTACGAACGCGCCGATGGCCAGCTTGATCGCGGCGCCCGCTGCCAGTCCGATGAAGATCCACCGTCCTCCTGACGTGCCGGTCGTCGTCGCCCGCAGAACTTCCGCGCACGCGGTTCCCTCGGGATACGGCAGCTCATCGGCCGATTTGACGATCAGCAATCGCCGCAACGGCACCATCGCCGCGATGCCGAGGAAGCCGCCGAGCAGCGCCAGGATGGCCACCTGCCAGAACGGCGGCGCCATCCCCCACAAGAACAGCGCGGGGATCGTGAAGATCGTCCCGGTAGCCAGCGACGAGCTCGCGGAGCCGATCGTCTGCGAGATGTTGGCCTCGAGGATCATCCCCTCGCGCCGGCTCGGCATCAGGCGGAACAGCGCGACAGTCAAAACCGCAATCGGGATCGACGTCGAGACCGTCAGCCCGACTTTCAACCCGAGGTAGGCGTTCGCCGCGCCGAAGATGACGCCGAAGAGAACTCCGGCGATGACCGCGCGGATGGTGAACTCGATGACCGATTCGTCTCGTGCCGGTGCCATGCTCATCCGCGAAGCGTGGCGTGCCCGGCCGCACATGTCAACGCGCAGATCTGAAAATGGCCGCTCAGCGTAATCTTTCCAAACCGATGAATCCTGGCACCACTCTCGGCCCCTACGAGATGATCGCGCGCATCGGCGCCGGCGGTATGGGCGAGGTGTGGCGTGCGCGCGACGAACGCCTCGGACGCGACGTGGCGATCAAGATTCTCCCCGCTGAACTGACGAAGGACGCCGAGCGGCTGCACCGCTTCGAGCTGGAGGCGCGCACCGCCGGATCACTGAACCATCCGAACCTCGTCACCATCTTCGATTCCGGTACGGCTGACGGGATGCCGTACATCGTCATGGAGCTGCTCGAGGGCGAGACGCTGCGCGACCGGATTTCGGACGTTGGCCGGCTTCAGTTGCGCAAGATGGTCGACTATTCCATTCAGGTCGCCACCGGCCTCGCCGCCGCGCACGAGAAGGGAATCGTTCACCGCGATCTGAAGCCGGAGAACCTCTTCGTCTGCAAAGACGGGCGCGTGAAGATCCTCGACTTCGGTCTGGCCAAGCTGACCGCGGCCGGCGACGGCAGCGATCCCGAGGCGTCGACGCAACGCATGGCCACCGCGCCCGGCGTGGTGATGGGGACAGTGGCGTACATGTCGCCCGAGCAGGTGCGCGGGCAGAAGGTCGATCACCGCACGGACATCTTTTCGTTCGGCGCGATCCTGTTCGAGATGATCAGCGGCAGACGTCCGTTCCAGGGAAACACGGCCGCCGATCTCATGAGCGCGATTCTGCACGACGATCCTGCCGACGTGTCGACGATCAGCGGCGACGTGCCGCCTGCGCTTTCCGGAATCGTGCTGCATTGTCTGGAGAAGAGTCCGGACGAACGCTTTCAGTCGGTGCGCGACCTCGCCTTTCACCTGCAGACGGTCACCGGAAGCTCGAAGGTTGCGCCGCTTCCGCCGAAGCCCGCCATGCGACGCACTCCGCTCGTCATCGGCGGCGCGGCAGCGGTCGTTCTGGCAGCGGCGCTGATCCTTGCGCACCGCTCCGGCTATCGGGTGGCGAAGCCTGCACCGTCGATCGCCGGTGCGTCGCAGCTCACATTTGCCGGCGGTGCGGAGTCGTATCCGAGCATTTCGCCCGACGGCAAAACGTTCGTGTTCGAAAGCAGCATGTCGGGTAACAGCGACATCTATCTGCAGCGCATTGACGGTCGCAACGCCATCAACCTGACGCGCGACTCGCGTGACGATGACTTCGAGCCGGCGTTTTCTCCCGATGGCGCGCAGATCGCGTTTCGTTCCGACCGCAACGGCGGCGGTCTATACGTCATGGGCGCGACGGGAGAAGCCAGCCGGCGCATCAGCGACTTCGGATACAACCCGTCGTGGTCGCCCGACGGGTCGCAAATCGTCTGCGCGACCGAGGCGATCGAATTCAATCCCCGAGGACGCGCGACGAAAAGCGAGTTGTGGATCGTCGACGTCCGCAGCGGCGCGAAACGGCTGCTCACGCGCGAACGGCGGCCGGTGCAGCCGGCCTGGTCGCCGCACGGCAACCGGATCGTCTATTGGGGCGTCGACGAACATTCGCAGCGCGACCTGATGAGCATCGAGGCGAACGTGCCGAACGCGAAGCCCGTCGCTTTGACGCACGACGCCGCGCTGGATTGGAACCCGATCTGGTCGCCGGACGGCACCTTCGTCTATTTCGGAAGCGATCGCGGCGGGACGATGGGGCTGTGGCGCATCGGCATCGACGAACGGACCGGAGCGGCGACAGGCGCGCCGGAACTGATCGCCGTGCCGGCGCGATTCGCCGCGCACTTTTCGATCGACCATTCCGGCAGTCAGGTCCTCTTTGCTTCGTACGAACGTTTCGACGCCATCCGCCGCGCAACGCTTGCCGGCGGCGAGGTCACTACCGTGACCGGCGGCTCGATGCCTGTTTTTCTATTCGATCTGTCGCGCGACGGGCAATCGATCGCCTACACCACCTATGACCGGAACGAGGAGGTGTTCGTTGCGAAGAGCGACGGAAGCGAGTCGCGGCAGATCACCGACAGCCCCGATCGCAAACGCGCCGCGTCGTGGACGCCCGACGGCCGCATCCTCTTCTATTCGAATCGCACCGGAACGATGCAGGCCTGGAGGATCAACGCCGACGGAACCGGCCTCACGCAGGTCACCGACCTGCCGTTCCCGGCGTGGTATCCGAAGATGTCGCCGGATGGAAAGGAGGTGTGCGTGCGCAACGAACAGCGCTCGTATCTTTTTCCGGCGTCGCCGCTGCCGGCCCGCGCCGCAACGGTGCTCCCCGATCCGCCCGACGCCCCCGGGTACCATTTCGACGCCGATATCTGGTCGCCCGACTCGCGCTACCTCGCCGGCAGCTATGTGCGCAACAGCGACGATTTTCCATTGGACAAGGCCGTCGTTTACGACACGGTGGCACGCACGTACGCCGTTGCCGCGCCGTCCGGTTTCGACGCCGCGTGGATGCCGGATGGAAAGTCGATGTTGATCGTCGACAAGAAGAAGCTGAAGAAAGTCGATCTCGCGACGCACGCGGTGACCGAGATACCGGTACCGATCGAGTTCGACAACGAGATCACCGTAGTCGTCTCTCCCGATGCGAAGTACGTCTACTGGTCAGATCGCCGCGTCGAAGGCGACATCTGGCGGGTAACGCTGGCCGGCGGTTGAGATTACGAGACTGCGCAACCGCGGTCATTATGACGCCCATCCACTGCTTCAGGCGCGATCACGAAGCGGCGCTGACCTACGGCTGTTTGGGGCACTCCAACAGCGCATAGTTAACAGTCACGTTGCTGCCTTTCACCTCGCCCGCACGGAGGTCCCTGGCATCAGATGGCGGCAGCAGCACTTCCTTCCCACCTTCTGCGCGCCGGCTCCATCGAGGCAAACTGCCGTAACATCTAGAGGGCGAGCCATCGTCGGACTGCTTCGCGGCCTTCCTGGCCGGCCAGAGGTCGGCATCTGTCATCGTATAGTCGGCCGACGCCCACGCATCGTGAAACGCAGTCTCCGCGTCTTTCGCATAATCGCTGCCTATCCCCTGGAGAGCACGCATTTGGCCGTAGATCGCGCGGCCGCTCCCGGGGTGGCGAAGCAGCGCGTCGTCGAACGCCACGTACGCATGGTAGTAATACATAAGGGGATCAATGCGTTCCTTCGCGGCCTGCAGGTAGAAGCCACCTAAGGCTTCCCGGGCAGGTGTGAACCATTGCGGCGGCTCGTCGTAAAGCAGCTTGTCCTCGAGAGCAACTGCCTCGTTCAGATACGCGAGAGTCAAGGCCGAACTGCCTGGTTTGCCTGCCGCCCACGTGATTCGAGCCTTCAGGATCCACCGCCCGATGTCGAGCACGTCTTTGGCGCAGTTGTTACCGAACGTGTTGATTACAGATCTCGTTTCCATGGAGCAGGGCGGGATTTTCCCGATCTCATTGACCATGGCGTTTAATTCGCCATTGCCATCTTTGCCATACGCCGCACGCGCCATCCCGCGCGCCCAGTACCAGATAGCGCGGACGACATAACACCCTGAGGCTCCCTGTCCCTGACTATAGCAATCATCGAACGTTGGACTGGGCGGTGCTGTCGTCTCCTCCTGGCAGCTCTTATCGCAAATCGCCTCCCAGTTTCGGTTCACGACCATCGTCATGAGTGGAGCGGACAGATATCTCTGCAAGCCCGGCTCGTAGGCCATGAAGCGCTGCACGTGCGCTTGTGTGTCGACCGCCAGCGCGATCGCGTTCTTGCTTTGGCCCAGGAAGGTAGCAGCGACGGAACCAAAGAAGTAGTTGTGGCTGACGTAGTGGCCGTAATAGAGCTGCGGACACGTGTCATTGCTGGTGTACGTCGCGTATGTGCCATGGCACGCGTCGCTGTACTGCATGACGTCGTTATTGGCCCCTTTGATGTTGACCTCCACGGCCTTCTGGTACCCGTTGATCATCGGCCCTTGGGGCGAATCCTGATATTTGCCGAGCAGGAGGTAGATGTGCGACGACATGTGAACCAGATGCCCTGACTCGGGCACCTGCTTCTGCAGCAGGTTCGCGCTGCGCAAGGCGTCGATCGGGTGAATTGATCCTATGTATGGGTTTGATCCTTCTACGGCGTGGATATAGTAGTGATTTGCGCCAATCGCTTCGATCGAGTCGCCGACGGACGCCTTCAAGACATCAACGATCGTGTTGGTCTCTTCTCTTTTGGGGAAGCCGTCCTGATCGTACAGATCCCATGGATTCAGATTCATCATGCTCTCAGCGTAAAGCGTGCTGACGTTCTTGTCCTTCGGATCTGCCGTCCAGATACGGGCCATGGCGTCGCGATAATCTTCAGCATGTTTCTTGGACTCTTCAGGCACCTGATAGTCGTAACGCTGCTTGAGAGCTTCGATCAGATCTTTCTCTAATTGAGTGATGGAGCTCGCCGCTGTGCAGGCTTCGTTCGCATTGACGTCACCGGGGCAAAGATCAATGGTTGCATCGACGCCGGCCAGACAAGCTGCACGTCTGATCTCCTTCTTTGCGAGGCAATGGCAGGCATCGGTCATGTTCAGGTTGATATTGGGTCCGGCAGCGAGCGCGATGCCCCACGAGGCCATGGCGGCGAGGCGTGGATCCTTCTTCGCCTCCTTGAAGTTGCGCATCGCCTCTTCATAGTCCAGTCCGTAGTACTGGGTCAGCCCCTGCCTGAAGAAGGGCAGGCCCGGGCTGCTTTTCAGGCTGTCCATGATGGCAGGCCAGTACGCCTTCTCGAACGCTTCCTGAGGGACCGCCGTCGCAAGGTTCTTTGCGCACGGCGAGATGCCGCCGGGGCTGGCCACCGCATGGCAGAGCATCTGGGCGAGGGCGATCGGGCATACGAACAGAAACGCGGCCGCGATGGCGACTTTGCGCATAGAAACATCCCCCTGTTTTTGCTGAAGTATCGCCATTATATCGTGCGCCCGTGCCGGTCGTATACTTTCCAGTCCCATGTCCTCGGTCGGCAAGAACATCCCCCACGATTCGGCAGTCGGTCACGTCAGCGGCGAGTCGGTTTACATCGATGACATGGCGCCGTTGCGCGGGGAGCTGATCGTCGATTTCGTCTGGTCGCCGGTGGCGCACGGGCGCATTCGCGGGATCGATTTCGGCGACGCGGCGTCGTTCGCGCATCTCTTCACGTATCGCGATCTGCACCACAACCTCTTCGGCGCGATCATCCAGGACGAGTTCCTGCTGGCCGAGGACGTCGTGTCGTTCATCGGACATCCGATCGTGGTCGTTGCGGCGGAGTCGCGCGCGCTGATCCGCAAGGCCAAGGCGGCCATCAAGCTCGACATCGAAGAGCTGGAGCCGGTCTTCACGATCGATGAGGCGAAGCGGCGCGGGCTGTTCATCGGCAAGACGATGACCATCAAGCGCGGCGACGTCGACGCGGCGTTCAAATCGGCAAAGAACATCCTCGAAGGGACGTTCGTCAACGGCGGGCAGGATCACTTCTACCTCGAGTCGCAGGCGGCGCTGGCAGTGCCGGGCGAGTTCGATCAGCTCACCGTGCACTCGTCCACGCAGAATCCTTCCGAGGTCCAGGACGTGATCGCGCACCTCCTCGGATTGCCGATCAACAAGGTCACCGTGGTCACCAAGCGCATGGGCGGCGGCTTCGGCGGCAAGGAGTGCCAGGCGACGCATCCCGCGGCCATCGCGGCGCTCGTCGCGCACAAGCTCAAGCGCCCGGCGCGCATCGCCTACAACAAAGACGACGACATGTGCGTCACCGGCGGCCGACATCCGTTCCAGAACGACTACAAGGTCGCCTTCGACGACGACGGCGTGATCACCGCCGCGCAGATCGATTTCTTCTCTGACGGCGGCGCGTTCGCCGATCTCTCGACTTCTGTTTTGGGACGCGCGCTCACGCACGCCGACAACGCCTACTACCTGCCGAACGCGCTGATCCGCGGCACGGTCTGCCGGCTCAACTATCCGCCCAATACCGCCTTTCGCGGCTTCGGCGGGCCGCAGGGAATCGCCACGATCGAGAACATTCTCGAAGAGATCGCGGTGCTGCTGAAGATCGATCCTCTCGAAGTCCGCAGCCGCAATTGTTACGGCATCGACGATCGCAACATCACGCCCTACGGCCAGGTGGTCCGCAACAATCATCTGCCGCAACTGTTCGATGAGATCGCGGAACGCGGCGATTACAAAAATCGCGTGGCCGAGGTGGCGGAGTTCAATGCAACGTCGCGAACGCACCTGCGCGGCATCGCCTGCACGGCGGTGAAGTTCGGGATCTCGTTCAACACGAAGTTCCTCAACCAGGCCAACGCGCTGGTCAACGTCTACCTCGACGGCTCCGTGCAGGTTTCGACCGGCGCGACGGAGATGGGGCAGGGCGTGAACACGAAAATCCGCCAGATCGTGGCGGACGAGTTCGGGATCGATGCCGATCGCGTTCTGCTGATGCCGACGTCGACCGAGAAGAACAACAACACCTCGGCCACCGCCGCGTCGAGCGGCGCGGATCTGAACGGCAGCGCGGCCGCCGATGCCTGCCGGAAAATTCGCGCGCGCATGGCCGGCGTCGCGGCGGAGTACTTCGAACGAGTCAGCGGCATCGAATCGTCCGACGTTGTTTTTGAAAATGGAGAAGTCTTCGATCGCGCCAATCCCGATCAGCGCATCCCCTTCGCCGCGCTCGTGAAGATGTGTCACCTCGAGCGCGTTTCCGTCGGCGAGCGCGGTTTCTATTCGACGCAAGGCCTCGACTGGGATGCTGACAAGGGCTGCGGCGCGCCATTCCTCTACTTCACGCAGGGCACGGCGATCTCCGAGGTCGAGATCGATCGCTTCACCGGCATGATGAAAGTCCGGCGCAGCGATCTGCTGATGGACATCGGCAAGCCGATCAATCCCGGCATCGACCGCGGCCAGATCACCGGCGCGTTCATCCAGGGCATGGGCTGGCTGACGAACGAGGAGCTGCGTCACGACGCGAAAGGCAACCTGCTCTCGCACTCCCCGACGACCTACAAGATCCCGAACATTCAGGACGTACCGCCGGTCTTCAACGTCGACTGGATCGACGCCGAGAATCCGCTGAACATCCGCTCCAGCAAAGCCGTTGGCGAGCCGCCGCTGGTCCTGGCCATCTCAGTCTGGATGGCGGTGAAGAACGCGCTGTCGTTCCTGACGAACGGCGAGATCCCGAAGCTGCACGCCCCCGCAACGGGGGAAGAGATTCTGATGCGGATAACGGCGTACCAGAACGCGCAACACGGCGGTGGCGCCGCGCGAGAAGTGGCTGCGCCGCAGGCGTAACGCCACGTAACTGTCATCGTGAGCCGTCCCTTCGAGCCTCTCCGCTCGCTCAGGCAGGCTCTGTGGCTGAGACGGGCCGAACGTCCCCCCAATGCATGCATGAATCTGCCCCTGGGGCAGATGAATTTGAACCATGGACACTTTTGTCAGTCTTTTTGATAGATGAATCTGAACCATGGACACTAAATTTGGATTTGTATGTAGATGAATCTGAACCATGGACACTAAATCTGCCGTTGTAGGCAGATTCATCTGAACCATGGACACTCTTATCGACATCGTTAGTAGATGAATCTGAACCATGGACACATGAGTCTCTAATTTTAGAGACGAATCTGAACCATGGACACATGAATCTGCCAATTTGCCGTCGAAAGATGACATTGGGCAGATGAATCTGTCATTTCATGCGCTCGAACGCTTTTCGGTGAGCCGATTTCACACCCTCTCGGCATGACAGGGATGTCAGCGCCCTCCGCTATCATCCGCCGCGTGATTCTTCGCAGCCGCAACGTCGTGACGCCAGACGGCACCCGCGCCGCTTCGATTCATATCCGCGACGGTGTGATCGAACGCATCGGCGACTCTGACGACGGCGGCGAAGACTTCGGCGAGCTCACGCTCCTGCCCGGCATCGTCGATTCGCACGTTCACGTGAATGAGCCGGGGCGGACGGAGTGGGAGGGGTTCGAGACGGCGACGCATGCGGCGGCCGCGGGCGGGGTGACCACGATCGTCGACATGCCGTTGAACTCCATCCCCGCCACGACCTCGGTGGCCGCACTCGAAGCGAAGGTGCATGCGCTTCAGGGCAAGTGCCGCGTCGACGTCGCGCTGTGGGGCGGCGCGGTTCCGGGAAATGTCGATCAGCTTCGGCCGATGCTCGATGCCGGCGTGCGCGGATTTAAATGTTTTCTCGTCGACTCGGGGGTGCCGGAGTTCGGATGTCTCGATGCGGCGCAGCTCGAAGCGGCGTTGAACGAGTTGCGGGGAACCGGCGCGCCGCTGCTCGTGCATGCGGAACTGCCCGAGCACATCCACGCGCCTGCCGGCGATGCGCGCTCGTACGCGAGCTATCTGGCCAGCCGTCCGAATCAGGCCGAGGATGACGCGATCGCGCTGGTGTTCGCGCTGGCGCGGAAGACAGGCACGCACGCGCACATCGTTCACCTTTCGTCCGCGAATGGGTTGGAAACGCTCCGGCTGGCGCGCAAGACAGGCGTGCCGCTCACGGCGGAAACGACGCCGCATTACCTCTACTTCGATGCCGAGGACGTGCCGGATGCGGCGACGGAATTCAAGTGCGCGCCGCCGATCCGCGAGCACGCCAACCGCGAGGAATTGTGGCGCGGCGTCGAAGAGGGACTCTTCAACGCCATCGTCAGCGATCACTCGCCGTGCACGCCGGAGCTGAAGCGGATGCAGGAAGGCGACATCGCGCGCGCATGGGGCGGGATCGCGTCGCTGCAGCTAAGTCTGTCGATCGTCTGGACCGAGGCGAAGCGGCGGAAGATCGCGTTCGAGAAAATCGCCGCGCTGATGACCAGTGGCCCGGCCACGCTGGCGGGACTCGGACATCGCAAAGGGAAGCTCGCCGCCGGCTACGACGCGGACGTCATCGCCTTCGATCCGAAGGCGCAGTTCGTCGTGGAGACCGATCACATCCAGCATCGCCACAAGGTCACGCCGTACGCGGGCGAGACGCTGTCGGGCGTCGTTCACGCGACGTATGTACGGGGACAGAAGGTGTGGGAGGATGGGCGGCACCTCGGCAACGCGGCAGGAGAGTGGGTTCGGAGATGAGACGAATGTTGAATGTTGAATGTTCAATGTTGAATGTTGAATGGATGCACAGCTCATTCAACATTCAACATTCAATACTCAACATTCAACATTCGTCTTCCGCGCGGTCATGAGCGATTTTCGCGAACTCCTCGACCTCGCCTCGGACCGCCTCGGCGGTTCCGTCCTCTACGCCACCGACGACTACTTCGCGGAAAAAGAAAATCTCCTGAGACCCGCGAAGGCCGTCTGGAAGGAGCACGAGTACACCGATCGCGGCAAGTGGATGGATGGTTGGGAGAGCCGCCGCAAACGCACGCCCGGCCACGACTTCGCCATCGTCCGCCTCGGCCTGCGCGGCGTCGTGCGCGGCGTGGTCGTCGATACGGCTTTCTTCCGCGGCAACTATCCGTCGCATTGTTCGATCGAGGGGTGTCAGGCGCGGCCGGAGAGCGACGTGGAGTCGCTGCTGGCCGCGAACTGGATCGAGATCCTGCCGAAGTCGGAGCTGAAGGGCGACAGCGAGAATCTGTTCGCGATCGACTCGCCCTACGCCTTCACGCATCTGCGTCTGCACATCTATCCGGACGGCGGCGTGGCGCGGCTGCGCGTGCATGGCGAGGTGGCTCCCGACTGGCGACGCGAAGGGGGTCTGTCGATCGAGACCGACCTCGCGGCGGCGGAGCACGGCGGCGACGTACTGGCGTGCAGCGACATGTTTTTCGGGCCGAAGCACAACCTGATCATGCCCGGCCGCGCGGCGAACATGAGCGATGGCTGGGAGACGAAGCGGCGCCGCGGACCCGGAAACGACTGGGTGATCGTGCAGCTCGCCGCGGAAGGATCGCTGCGCCGCATCGAGATCGACACGAATCATTTCAAGGGCAACTATCCCGACACCTGTTCGATCGACGGCACGCGGGCTTACTCGGACGACGAATGGTTTGAAGTGCTGCCGCGGACCAAGCTGCAGGCGCACACGCGGCATCTGTTCATCGACGAGTTGGTGAATCAAGGGCCGGTGACGCATCTGCGCCTGAACGTGTTTCCGGACGGCGGCGTGAGCCGGCTGCGCGTTCATGGCGTGGCGACGGAAGAAGGGCGCGGCGACGCGGCAACGCGATATCTCAACACATTAATTGATGACGTTATCGCGACACAGTTACATAACTGCTGCGGATCGAGCGAGTGGGTGCGGCGGATGATCGCGGCACGGCCGTTCGCATCGTGGAGCGATTTGATTCGCGACGCGGAGGCGATCTGGAGCTCGCTGACGCCGGACGACTGGCGCGAGGCGTTCGCCGCGCATCCGCGGATTGGCGAGCGGTCGTCGTCGAAATGGGCGCGGCAGGAGCAGTCGGGCGCGGCGTCGGCAGCAAGCGACATTCAGGAGGCGCTGGCCGAGGCGAACCGCGAGTACGAGGCGCGCTTCGGGCACATCTACATCATCTGCGCGACGGGGCGCAGCGCGGATGAAATGCTGGCCATCGCCTGGCAGCGGCTGGAGAACACGCCGCAGCACGAGCTGCACGTTGCGGCCGAGGAGCAGATGAAGATCACGAAATTACGGCTGATGAAGTTGGTGGGCTGATGGGCATTTCGACGCACGTCCTCGACACAGCAAAGGGACATCCGGCCGCTGGCATCGGCATCACGCTGGAAAATGACGGCGGGGTTATCGCGCGTGGGGTGACGAACGCGGACGGACGTCTGAAGTTGATCGATGATCCGCCCGCGGCGGGCACCTATCGCATCACGTTCGAGACCGGCGCGTACGATCCGAACGGATTTTTTCCGCGCGTGGTCATCGAGTTCGCCGTCCGAGGTGAGGCGCAGCATTACCACGTGCCGCTGCTGCTTTCTCCGTTTGGGTATTCGACGTACCGAGGAAGTTGAACCACAAAGACACAAAGGACACAAAGAAAACCCTTTGTGTCTTTGTGGTGATAAGCCTTTAGCGTTCTCGTCGCCCCTTCATGATCTTCACGAACGATCGGCTGCGCAGTTCTTCGAGCGTCAGCCCCGTCGCCAGCGCTTCCTCTTCCGTGATCGCGCCGCAGTTGAGGGCGCGCAGGAAGTGGTTGAGCAGGCCCTGGCCGGTGGCGGCATCGTCGAAGACGTCGCCGACCAGTGTCGCCTGTCCGGCTTTGGCGATGAAGGCGTGGAGACGTTCGGTCGCGGCGCGCAGGCCTTCGAGGAAAAACGAATAGACGGCGGCGTAACGCGTCGGGAGTTGGGCGGGATTGAGGTCCCATCCCTGGTAGTAGGCGTTGATCAGCGAGTGGCGGATGTGATCGACGTGCAGGCGCCAGGCGCGGTGGACGACGGCGCGATTCTCCGCGACCTGTTCCGGCGTCAGGTTCCCGCGATGCGGCGCGATGGGCATGATGTTCGTGGCGCCGTCGGAGAGCCAGAGGCCGGTGCCGGCGTACGCCACCTGCATCATGTGCCGCGCGAAATCGCACGCAGGATGGTCCATGCGCTGATGCTCCGCGGTGATGTTGCAGCTCGCGGTGTAGTCATACGTTCCGAAGTGCGCGGCCACTGCCCGTCCGCGCGCGGCATCGAGAAAGAGCGGCAGGTTGGAGACGCCGTTCTCGCTGAGGATGGCCTGCGTCGTCTCGATCATGAATTCGAAGCGGAGCGTGTGCTTCGCGAGACCGAGCTTCGGTTCCATCGCGTCGAAGAGATCCGCGAGCGCGGTGACCTGCTGCGGGAGTTGGATCTTCGGCAACGTGACGACGAAGTTCGGCGGCAGCGCGCCGGCAGCGTCGAGCAGCGTCGAGATGAAGATGTCGAGCGTCCTCATCGACCGCGGCATCAGCTCCTGCGAAAACTGCTTGATGCGGATGCCGATGAACGGCGGCAGCGTCCCGTTCTTCATCCCCGCGGCCACCTCGCGCGCGGCGGCGTCGGCGTGGCCATCTTCCTCGGCGTCGGCGCGATTGCCGTAGCCGTCTTCGAAATCGATGCGGAAGTCTTCCACCGGCTCACGGCGCAGCTTCTCGATCACGCGCGCGTAGACGACGTCGCGGAAGCGTGGATCGAGGCCGATGGCGTCGCCGAGCGTGGCGGCGTCAGGAGCGAAGTCGTCGAGCGAGCGCAGCGCGAGCGCGCCGAGCTTCTGCGTCGTGTCGCTCTTGAAGAGATGCGCGCCGCCGTAGACGGTGTGCACCGGCTGGCGCGCGCCCGACTCGCCGGGAAAGCGGGCCATGAACTTCTCGAGCGCCGGATCGAGCTTCGATGCGGCGGATTTCAGGTCGTCGTCGGAAAAAGTTCGTTTCATCGCGTCCGGATCACTTTCGCCACGCCCCATCCGACCAGAACCAGAACGGAGAGCACGAGCCAGTTGTAATGATTGCTGTAGGTCGCTACCGGGAAGTGATTGCTGATCATGATCAGAACGACCGGCAGGACGATGAAGGTGTTCTGCTTGGAGCGCTGTTTGGCGAGATCGGCCAGGCGCATGTCGGGCTCCGTGCCGGCCTTGACCGCGGCGATGAGCTGCCGCTGCGCGGGGAGGATGCGCACCCAGACGTTCAGCGCCATGAAGCTGCCGAGCATCGCGCCGATCTGGATGTACGCAGCGCGCGCGGCGAAGAGGTGGAGGCAGCCGATGATCGCGCCGACAAGGAGCAGATACGAGAGGATCGTTCCGGCCACTTCATTGCGCCGCAGCGGCGAGATCCAGAGCGCGTCGTAGAGAAACCAGCCGGCGGCGATGAGGCCGAGGCTCAGTCCGGCGGCCTGCCATGCGGTCATCTTCATGACGTCTTCGTCGACCATGATGCGGCCGTCGTAGTACACCAGCGCGAGCAACACGAAGCCCGAAACGAGGGTGAAGAAGGCCTCCCACTTGAACCAGTGCAGCGTCTGATTCCGCAGCTCGGGCTGCTTCTGTTTGTCGACGATGTAGAAGCCGCCGCTGTGGACCATCCAGATCTGTTTCTCGCCATGAAAGGCATGGTCGAGCCAGGTGAAAAAGTAGGTTTGCCCGACCCACATGATGGCCGCGAAGACATGCGTCCAGCGGACGGCGAGATTCAGCCACTCACGAACGACGTAACTCATCGATCTCCCTCGATTTGCGTTAGGGCGCGAATGTAGCAGAATCGCGCCGCATGCGAGAGATCGAACGCATTCTCGACCAACTCAATCGCGCCTGGGGCGGTCCCTCGTGGACCGGCGTCGACATCGGGCCGCTGCTCGAGGGCATCACTGATCAGCAGGCTCGCGCGCATCCGATTCCGAACGCGCACTCGATCATCGAGCTGGTCGCGCACAGCAGCACCTGGATGGACGCGGTCGCGAATCGCCTGGCCGGCGACGAGCGCGAGCTGACGACGGAAGAGGATTGGCGCGACGTCACCGAAATGCCGTGGCCCGACGCGATCGAAGAGATGACCAACTCGATCAGCCGACTCTCCGACGTCATCGCGCGATTGCCCGTCGACGACCTCGACAAAAAAGTGGCCGGACGCAAGTACACGGTCTACGTGATGCTGCACGGCGTCATCCAGCATGCCATCTACCATGCGGGGCAGATCGCGTTACTGAAGAAGCTGGTTTGAACCACAGAGACACAGCGCGGCGTAGCCGCAACCAAAAAGGAAGGCGCTTCAACCTCTCGTAGGATGTTTTGGCTGACAAAGCAAAAGCATCGAAGGAGGGCCGAAGCGCCATGCACGAGTTTATCGCGAAGCATCGGGACAAGATCGCA